>ERZ859817.297-NODE-297-length-36903-cov-2.229239_pt1 | contig 36903 bp, 34 predicted proteins | sample MGYA00509986_ERZ859817 | MGnify/ENA primary metagenome ERZ859817 (study PRJEB30046, sample SAMN00715155) | human gut metagenome | study: EMG produced TPA metagenomics assembly of the A metagenome-wide association study of gut microbiota in type 2...
CTGCCGTTGCTGTGGCGATGATGCACCTCGAAAAAACGCCGCCGCCGCTGAAAAGCTATGATCCAGACTTGCCTGATTCTCTGCAGGAAGTAATTGACAAAGCGCTTGCCAAAGACCCGGCCGACCGCTATGCGACCGCCGAAGAAATGTGGCAAGACCTTTATAATATCAAAACTAAAATGCTGCAGGAAAGCGTTGAAGAAGATTATGCCGAAATGCTGGGTATTACAGCGATCTCGAAAAACGAGCTGGCCGAGCCTACCGGAAAAATTTACGACTGGGCCAACGATAACGAGGAAGGCGCTCCTGAAGAAACCATTATCATGAAACCGGCCTTCAACAAAAGTACTGACGAGATAGTGCAGGAAGCTGCCGCTATCAACAGGCGGGAACGCCGGAACAAATACATCAAGCTGTTTGCACTGGTCGCTATATTGTCCGCTGTCTTTTTAATGGTCGGTAACGTGTTCAGCCGCAAAACAGTTGATGTGCCTAACGTAGTTGGTAAATCGGTAGTGGAAGCGCAGAAAACCTTGGAAAAATCGGGCTTTACTGTAAAACTGGACGAAGAATATGACGAGAAGGTGACTCCGGGCTACGTTATCAAACAAGAACCGGAAGGCATCAGTAAGCGTAAGGAAGGCAGCGAGATCACTTTGGTAGTAAGCAAAGGCCTGGAAATGCTGGAAATGCCTGATTTGATTGGAAGAAAGCTGGATAATGCCAAAAAGTTTTTAAGTGACCTGGGTTACGAAACTGGTGTTGTAACTTATAAATTTGTGGCAGGCAAACCGGCCGATTCTGTTTTGGAACAGGCCCCAAAGGCTAAAAACAAGACACCGAAGGGATCGAAGGTAGATCTGGTTGTATGCCGCGATCCCAAAGACCTGTCGATGCCGGACGTAATGGGCAGCAGCTTGAATGATGCTAAAAAAGCCCTGACCGAGTTAGGTATCATGGATATTACCGTACGTTATGTTGAAAGCGGCAGCAGTGAGGGCAGCATAGTAGGTATGGAACCGCCTGCAGGCTCTAAGTTTGCCGCCGACGGTAAAGTTGTATTGCAGGTATCATCCGGCAGTCATCCGCAAAGCGTCAATAAATATGCCGAATTCGTCGTGCCCCAGGGCAGCGGTACCCAGGATGTGCAGATCATCCTGATCGATGCCAACGGACAGCGAACTGTTTATCAGGGCGCGCAGAAAGCCGGCGTACGTATACGCCAAAAAGTGGAAGTTACCGGCAGCGGCAAAGTGCAGTTCTTCTGTAACAATAAAATGGTCGAGGAGAAAAATCTGTGAGTATCGGCCAGGGAAGAATCATCAAAACCTATAACGGTTATTACTATGTCGACAGCGGTACCGACGAGCTTGTCACCTGCAAGGTCAAAGGCAAGCTTAAGCAGATCAGGTTTTCACTCTGCACTGGCGACATAGTTGAATTTGAAACCAATCATAACGGCGAAAGTATGATTACCAGGATTCTGACGCGGCGTAATTTTATGCTGCGGCCGACTATCGCCAACGTCGATCTGATCATCGTCGCATTTGCCTGTATCAACCCCGATTTCAGCTACCTGCTGGCCGATAAGCTGCTGGTACTGGCAGAGCAGGCTGGTATCCCGGCCGTTATCTGCCTTAATAAAATCGACTTGGCACCGGCGGGGCTGGTGGCCGAGATCGAAGCTGTTTATAAACGGGCTGGCTACGAGGTCTATGCGATCTCTGCGCAGCAGGGAATCAATGTTGGCAAGCTGAAAGATCGGCTGTACGGTAAAATAACTGTATTTGCCGGACCTTCCGGCGTGGGCAAGTCATCGACCCTCAACGCTATCGAACCCGGTATGCAGCTGGTGACAGGCAGTGTCAGCGAAAAAATAGGGCGTGGCAAACACACCACGCGCTTTGCACACCTGCTGCCTTTTGCCGGCGGTTATCTGGCAGACACTCCCGGTTTTGGCAATTTGAATTTAGAAGAACTGGACGATAAAAAACTGGCGGCATGCTTCCGTGAATTTGCAGGCTTTGAAGAGGGTTGTAAATTTACGCCCTGCACACATACGCACGAACCGATATGCGGCGTCAAAGATGCGCTGGCAGCCGGAGAGATAGCGCAGTCGCGTTACGAATCGTACCTGACTATTTTAGAAGAAATAAAATCCAAAAAGGAAAAGGACGGAAGAAAATGATCAAAGTAGCGCCTTCCATCTTATCTGCCTATTTTGCTTATCTGGCAGACGAAATTAAAAAAATCGAAACTGCCGGGGCCGACTGGGTGCATATCGAGTGATGGACGGTGCCTTTGTGCCGAACCTGACTTTTGGCGCGCCGGTCGTTAAAAAGATCCGTAAGGTCACCGATCTCTTTTTTGACTGTCACCTGATGGTCAACAATCCCGAGCAATATATCGACGATTTTGCCGATGCCGGCGCGGATATGGTAGTAGTACACGCCGAAGCTACCAAACATCTGCACCCTGTGTGCAGTACATCAAAAACAAAGGTATGCAGGCCGGCGTGGCTTTGAATCCGGCTTCGCCACTATGCCTGGTGGAAGAGATTCTGCCGGATGTGGATATAGTGCTTTTGATGAGCGTCAACCCCGGTTTTGGCGGTCAAAGCTTCATTGAAACCACAGTACCCAAAATCGCCCGGCTGCGGAAAATGATTGACGATGCAGGCCTGAACATAGAGATACAGGTAGACGGCGGCATCAACGATAAAACCTCCAAACTGGTACGTGAAGCAGGTGCGACTGTACTGGTTGCAGGTTCGTATGTTTATGGCGCTGCTGATACCAAAGCGGCGATTGCCAGTTTAAAAGCATAATTACAAAGCTAAAAAACAAAAACACTGCAAATTTTGCAGTGTTTTTTATTTTTTAGTAAAGTTTTTCCTACTTTAAAGCAGGAAAAATGTTTCTGTAAAATAAAATACCCCTAAAGCAGGTTAGAAACCTTACTTTAGGGAATTAGCTGCTGCCTATAACATATTTAAGGGCGGCAAACCTTGCAGGGAGCCATACCCATATCGATTGCTTCCTGGCGACTGGAAAAATAAATACGGTTACTTTCGTTCATTTTACGTTCCCAGCGACAGCCCTGATAATGAAACTTCCAGCTGTTGCGGTTACCAATATAAGTTGCAGCGTAGGCTGCCAGAGGAATAGATAAAGCAATGATAAATGCGAGGGTGACAGTTATAAATTTCTTCATAAGAGATCACTTCCGGATTGTGGATTTTATTTGCTTTTATTACAGATATTATAACATATGTTCAATTTATTAAATATAATTACAAATAAATTGAAATGAAATTATTTTCCAATCGTCTGCTTTAGCAGGCGGTTTTTTTATGCCTTTGGGAGGATATAAAAGGCAAAGTGAGGAGTAGCTTAAAAGCCATGTCAAAACTTAGTAACAGTGTTTAGGTGGCAGGTAGGCAGCTGTGTTGGCAGTGGTAGAGCTGTACCGGCAAAGTATGCGGATTAGAAACTTAAAAAGGCGCAGACGCCGATAGTTTTAAAGTCGCTGGCGTAATGCGCCCCAAGACTCGAAAAAGTATTACACAGACTCAAAGCAAGTGTCTTGCGGGGGGGCACAAGTGTGCTATAATTGCTATGGATATAATAATTACAAATATTTTTGAATTCAAACAAAAGAAACAATGCTTTTGCTGAGAATTTTAAAGAGAAATCAAACGTTGGGAAAGGCTGGAATGAAGTATGTACGATGAAAACTGCCTTCCGTATATTGGCAGTAATATCCGTCTGCAGTTGGGCAAGAACAGCAAAGACGATCGTAATTTTAGTGTTAGTTTGTATAAATAATCTCAATATCAGTTCCGCAGTAATACTGCGAGGATATAAGTAAGTTCTTCTAAGGGGGCAAAATAACAGGATAAAGATAAAAATAACATGAGGTTGAGTTTATAACAGGTTGCTGTCTGTGATTCTGCCTGTTATAAACGTATATTTGCTGCAGCGGTGGATAACCAACAGTTACTGGAATTTATTTAGATAAGCTTGGGAAACTGGATGGCAGGTACTGCAGGGGACTGCAAAAACAAGTGAAAAATTATGAGGAGCGATGAAAATGGCAGGAAAAGAAAAATTTTTGAGTAAAAGGATTTTAGCAACATTACTGGCTGGGGCAGTACTAGGAGTCTGTAATCTGATGCCAGTATATGCAGCCAACAGCGGCGGAACCTGGAGCGGTGAAAGCTGGACTAAAGATGATGAATATATAGGCGACAAGAGTCCAACTGGTTCTACAGTTGTGATTGCTGAAGATAATAGTGGAAAAAGAGTTTATGGTGGTAAAGATAATAGGGCAGCTGTTGCAAATAATACAGTAACAATAACTGGTACGATTGGAAATGCTTATGGCGGTGCTGGCAGTGATTATGATGTTAGCAGTAATCACGTTATTGTTGATGGCGGGACAGTGACAAATACTCTGCAAGGTGGGGTATTGACCGCTAATGGAGATACAGAGCTGGGCAATGCTGTAAATAATAAAGTGACTATTAAGAACGGCACAATAGATGCTTCCGTTTACGGCGGAGCTGTCAATGGTGAGGGCAATGCTACCGGTAATGAAGTGATTATCGAGAGTGGTACAATAACAGGTATGGTTTTTGGTGGCAGTGCTGCAGAAAATGGATATACAAAAGGTAATAAAGTAACAGTAACAGAAGGTACATTCAGTAATAAGATTTATGGCGGAAATAGTAAAAAAAATAAAAGCAATAATAATATTGTTACAATAAACGGTGGAACTTTTACAAATACAAATACGATGACTGATGGAATTTATGGCGGCTACAGTGCACAAAACACTAATGATTATGTAGCAACGGGTAATCAGGTAATTATCAATTGTGGTACGTTCACAAGTAAAGTTTATGGTGCTTATTCCCAATATGGTAAAGTTAAAGAAAATGGAGTTGCAGTCGGCGGCAGTACTACGGAAATGAAAAATGTTTATGGTGGCTATGTCAATGATGCCAATACAGCCGAAAAGAACTGGGTAACTGTAACAGACGGAAAAATTGATAACGTTGTCGGTGGCTATAGTTGGTCAGGTGATGCGATAGAAAACTGTGTTATAATCAGCGGCGGAACGATAAGTAAAGGCGTTAAAGGTGGACAGACGGCAGATGGCAGTGCTAATGGTAATAAGGTTATTATCAGCGGCGGCGAAATAAACAGTAAGATCTATGGCGGATATTGTACAAGTGAGCCGGCAGATGGCAATGAAATAACTATCAGTGGTGGTAAGATAAACAGTGAGGTTATTGCAGGTGGTAGAAGCGGCAATGGAACTGCGATAAATAATGTTATCACAATAAACGCCGCCAGCGGAGAAAAGCCTGTCTTTAGCGCTGATACAATAATTTATGGTGGCGATAATACAACTTCTTCTAAGGATAAACGTACAGGAAATACATTGAACCTCCAAACTAAAGGGTTAGAAATGAAAAATATAGCAAATTTTGAGAATTTAAATTTTTATCTACAGGAGGATACCATTAATGGAGATACGATACTGACCTTGACTGATGATAAAGGTACTGATATTTCCGGCAGCAATGTCAACGTAGGTATGGCAGGGTTGAGCAGTACCTTGCAGGTCGGTGATATGGTAAATCTGCTGACCAACAGCAACGGTATAACAGCTGATAACGTTACTTATGGCAGGCTGCAGCAGGGCGTCAGCATCAAGTACGAATTTACAACTGATCTGAGCGGTAATAGTATCGTTGCTACAGTGGATAAAGCTCCTGTCAAAACAACGGAACAGAGCAAATCACCGGTAGAGACGCAGATTGCCAGTGCCGCGTTTGTCAACAGTGGTGCAGATACGGTGGCCGGCAGCGGTATTGCCAACGCTGTACAGACAGCTGGCAGAAGCAGCGCGGAAATGTTCGGAGCTTCTGGAGGCGGCAATATGCGTTATAAAAGCGGTTCTTACAGTGATATGCGGGGTTATAACCTGGCGCTGGGTTTTGCCAAAGCCATACAAAACAACGCCGGCAAGCTTACCTATGGCCCGCTGCTGGAATACGGCTGGGGCAATTACACCAGCCATTTAGACAGTGGTATTCGCGCTGACGGTAATACTAAATACTATGGCATAGGCATGATAGTGCGTCAGGATAATAACAGCGGTTTATATTATGAAGGCAGTGTGCGCTACGGCCGTATGGATGCTGATTACGCCAGCGGCGATATGATCGGCGCCGGCGGCAGTAAGGTTTATGCTGACTATGACAGCAGCAGCAGTTACTACGGAGCTCATGTTGGTATTGGCAGGGTCAGTAAACTGAACGATACTGTAAAAGCAGATATTTATGCCAAGCTCTTGTATACGCACCAAAGCGGTGACAGTGTGATTTTAGGCGGTGCTGGTAACGGAGAAGTTTATGACTTTGACGCAGTCAACAGCACTCGTGCCAGATTGGGAGCTCGTCTGAGCAAAGAAAACGGTGAGCGTGGTACTTATTATGCAGGTTTGGCGTATGAATACGAATTTGACGGCGAAGCAAAAGCAACGGTCAAAGGTCTGAGCACGCCGGCACCCAGTATCAAAGGCAGCAGCGGTATGTTGGAGCTGGGTTATATCATCCAAAATAAAGATGTGAACGCGCCTGCTGTCGACATTGGCTTTCAGGGCTGGAGCGGCAAAAAGCAGGGCTTCAGCGGTAATATCAATTTTATCTGGAAGTTTTGATTAGGGAATGCATTTGTGTCTTTCAATTTTTATAATTTAAAACGGCTGTAAAAATGTGCTGATAATAGTTGTTAAAACTTCGACAGAATACATAAAAACAATGGCGGTATGGATATTATTTCCGTATCGCCATTGTTTTTTCTGTTGACAGCAAATTGGGGGGGCTGATGGCACTGCAATGCCCACTGGTGAGTGACGGAAAATGCGGCATGAAAGCAGGGCAGTCACGGGTAAAAAGCAGACGTCCGTCAGCAAGTGAAAAGCGGCATGAATAGCTGGTTATTGCCTATTCCCAAACTGAATGGCAGCGATAGTTTTTTGGAAATTCCGAAAACGCATATCCTTGCGAAGTAACTGAATTGCTATTAGGAGCAGTCAGTTCTAGTATATAGACAAGGGGTAAACCTTACCAAGTAAACGATGACAAAGGAGGTCAAAAACATGGCAAAAGTTTACAAAGATTTGAGAGAGTTTTTAAAAACATTAGAAGAAGAGGGTCAGCTGATCCGCGTTAAAGATGAGGTCGATCCGGAACCTGATATTGGCGCTGCCGGACGTGCCTGTGCTAATATGGATAAAAAACCGGCTGTTTTGTTTGAGAAGGTGAAAGGTTATAAATATTCTGTTGTAACCAACGTTCACGGTTCCTGGGCTAATCATGCTTTGATGATGGGTATGCCTAAAGACACTCCTGTAAAGGAACAATTTTTTGAATTGAACCGCCGCTGGGATAAATTCCCGGTGCCGCCGGTAATCGTTCCTCGTGAAAAAGCTCTGTGTAAGGAAAATACCATCAGCGAAAATATCAATTTGTTTGAGATTCTGCCGCTTTACAGGATCAATGATCAGGATGGCGGTTTCTTCCTTTCGAAAGCCTGTGTCGTTACCGGTGATCCGGCTGAACCTGATAATCTGGATAAGCAGAATGTCGGCACTTACCGCATCCAGGTCAAGGATATCGACCGTATCGGTATCCAGGCTTTGCCTTTCCATGATATCGCTATCCAGCTTGCTAAGGCTGAAGAAGTCAACGAGCCTTTACCGGTAGCTATTGCACTGGGCAATACTCCGCTGGTCACCTTTATGGCAAGCACTCCTGTCAACTATGACCAGAACGAATACGAATTCGTCGGCGCGTTGCAGGACGGTGTTCCTACTGAAATCACTAAAGCCGATACTGCTGAGCATTTGTATGTTCCTGCTCATGCTGAGGTTATCCTTGAAGGCTATATCATTCCTCGCGTTCGTACCTGCGAAGGTCCGTTCGGCGAATTCCCGGGCTCTTATTCCGGCGCCAGAAACCAGTGCGAGATCAAGATCACTCATATCACATACCGCACAAATCCGATATTTGAAAACCTGTATTTGGGTATGCCCTGGACTGAGATCGATTATCTGATGGCTCTTAATACCAGTGTGCCTCTGTATAAACAGCTGAAAGCTACTATGCCTGAAGTGCAGGCAGTCAATGCTATGTATACTCATGGTATCGGCGTTATCATTTCAACTAAAGTCCGTTACGGCGGCTTCGGCAAGGGTGTTGCTTTCCGTCTGCTGTCTACTCCGCATGGTATGCCTTATTCCAAGGTCATTATCGTCGTCGATGAGTTTGTCGATCCGTTTAACCTGGAGCAGGTTATGTGGGCGCTTACTACCCGCGTCAAACCAAGCAAGGACGTTGCGATCATCCCGAATTGCGCAGGTATGCCGCTTGATCCGTCTTCGGTACCGGCAGGCATGCATGACAAGCTGATCATAGACGCAACTACTCCGGTCGCTCCAGAACCGAATCCGCGTTCTGTTGAATTGTTGAAACCGTCTCCGGCTACTCCGAAATGGGAAGCTATTTTCAGAGACTTTATGGCTGCACAAAAAAATCATGATAATTTGAGGTATAAAGGAGGCAGATTTTTATGAAATGTCCGCGTTGTGATGCTGATACAGTAAGAGTTATGACTAAATCCCCGGTTGGCGATGTTTGGGAAGTTTATGTCTGCGATACCTGCAGTTATTCCTGGCGTTCTACCGAAGAAATTCATGTACATGATGTATTTAAACTAAAACCGGAAGATATTCCTAATTTACAGCAAATTCCGCCGGTTCCACCTTTAAAGAAATAAATGGCTGCTTGGGGCTTGGACAAGTCCTTGGTTGGCGGGGGAGTTAGCTCCCCCGCTTTTTTTATATAATTGCGGGGTGAAAAATTATGGCAGAGCTGAAAACACAGCTTGATCTGCAGCAGATACCAAAAATAGTAGGCGAGGATGGGACGCAGCTTTTGGCACGCTGCTACGCGGTGCTTGAGCATACCAGGTGGCCGCTTTATATCGTGGGACCTTCGGGCAGCGGCAAAAGTATTATCGCGATGAACCTGGCCAGGCAGTATGCGCTGGCTAAAAATGTGCCAGCCTATTATGTGCAGCTGAGTCCAGAACAGACGAAAACAAGCCTGATTTTGGGACTGAGGCTGGAAAACGGCAGTCTGGCAGTTAAGAACGGAGTTGTGGCAGATTGTATGGAGCGTGGCGGCATTATCATCGTCGATGAGGCGACACATTCGGTACAGGAGATTTTGCTGATGTTCAACAGTATACTGGACCGGACTTCGGTAACGGCGATCGGCGATAAGATGATTTATGCACACGAGGATTTTCGGATCGTGTTCTGCTCGAATGACAGCAGATATTCCGGCAACGTTAAGCTGCCGCAGAGCTTTGCTCAGCGTCTGGTTTCATTTTATTTCGATTTCCGACGGCGGAAGATGAGTTTTTGATAGTTGAACAGATAGTAGCGGAGGAGTGCCGTGCCAACGATGTTGTACCGGTAAGCCTAAAGCGTTATATTATTGAGTTGATGCGCGAGGTACGCAGCAATACTTATCCACTGTCGGTACGCAATGCAGCTATTGCCGTAGTTCTGTGCAATTTGGAGCTTTTGCGGCGCCCAGAGTGGCGGCAGACGATGATAGATTCTTATTTTTATGATAATCGGAATGTTGAAAGCATCAAGAGGTATCTGGCAAAAAGGGTGTTGGGCTGTGAGGCGGCAAGCGTTACTGATTTGACAGACAGGCGGATCATGGAGCTGGAGCAGGCCTTGAGCGCGATTGGAATCTTAACTTTTAAAGAGATTATTTTGCAGAGCTTTATGTATTATCTGGATGTAGACCTAGGTTTTTATGATTTGCAGATGGTGAAGGAGAAGCTTGAGTCTTCAATTATTTAAGGTGATTGTTATGGAAAATTTTGCGGTATTATGCCCGGAACTGGCTTTTAAAATAGAATATTATGTTGATGCGGCTGCATATCAAGGCTCTGTTGGCACAGAATGCGGACAGCTGTGCTGCTGTACTGGAAGTCGTGAGGACGGGTATGTGCTGGCTGTCAACTGCGAATGGTTGCTGGAGGCATGGCAGCATTCAGCTTTGCATGGGCTACTTTCGTCAGAGAGTTTTACTGATGCGTTTGTTGTAAGTGAACTGAGTGTTTTGCGGTATGAAAAGACGGCGTTGTTTACGGGGACGGAGGGGTACAGGCACTTGGAGCGACTTAAGAAGGATATTTTATACCGATGCATCTATAGAAGTCTGTTTAGGACGTTCTGTGAGTATAAGCTAGCGCGTGAGCTGCCTGAGTTTGGCAAGCTGCTGACACTACTGAATATGACGACACAGGATGTGGAGTTGGAGCAGCTTGTGAAGTATTTGCCTCAGCGTGGTCAGCTGGAAGCTTTACAGGTGTTTTTGAAGTACGGTATCATCGAGCCGCAGGGGGACAGTAGTTTTTATGATTTTATGGTACCTCTGGCCTTGACTACGGTACGGACGGAGCTGCAGAATTTGATCGTGGTGACGGATTTGCTGACAGAATGGCTGCAGGGATTGCGGATGACGTCAGAAATCACACCTGTGTGGGAGCAGAAAGCTGCTGCGGCAGGAACTGCCGGTTCTATGTCGATGCTGAAGGTGCTCAGCGAAGAAGAATTATGCGAGATTGTACGGAAAGAGCATATCCGTGAACTGAAAGCAAAAATGCAGAATGCCGCATCACAGACAGGTAAGCTGGCAGGCGTAGGGCGTATGGTAAGCAGGTCGGGCGACACTTCACAGTTCTTTTTGGATACAGTACGGAAATACAGGCGCGAGATCGGCGAGCTGGAATATATTTTTAAGCAGAGCTTTACGTCGATGAAGATCATTGGTGCTTATGACGGCGACGTTAACCTAAAAAAGCAGCAGGAAGCGTATCTGGCCTCTAAAACAGCGGAGGAAAGCAGGGTTTATCAGTATTACTTGCGGCGTAAGGTATCGGTAGATATTATGATCATACGCGATGTTTCGGGCAGTACGTACCGATTTGAACGTGAATATGCAGAAGCGCTGATCGAGATTTTAGCGGCAGTTAATAATTTTGACGGTATCAGAACACTGGTAATAGATTTTGAGGGCGGGGCCAAAGTACGTAAAAGTTTTATTGATAAAGCCGAGCAGACTTCGATCGTACCGTTGTCTGGAGGGGGGACTAATCTGCTGCCGGCGGTGCGGTTGCTGCAGGAACAGGTGCTGAAGGGGAAGCGGAGATTGTTGTTTCTATTATCGGATGGAGAGATCAACGACCGTGAGCAGGCCGAAAGGGAGTTGAACGATTATTGCCGCAGGAATCAGATTGAGATGGTGAAGATAACTTTTGACGAAGAGGATAAATATGGCTATGAGCATACGACAATCATAAATCTGCACAGGTTTCTTGCCCGCAGGATTATCGAAAAGGGGGCGGCATACTGATATGGAAGGTTTGTTGAAGTGCCCGCATGGCCTGGTTACAGGCTGCGAGGAGCGGCAGGGGTTGAAAATCTATCGACATCTGCAGGACGGTGAGGCGTGTGGATTGCTGAATGGGTTACAGCTGACGCCGGAGGAAATTTTGCTGGAAATGGGGCAGACTTTTGTGAGCAGCGGTAATTTCACAGCTTTAGCACCATATGTGCGTGGTGGTGAACTTGCTGAGGGATATGTACCGCCGCAGGCCAGCACAGCGCTGAACGAATTTCTTTTGTTTTTTCACGCCAGTGCAGCGGTACGGAGTTTGATTTATGAAACAGTACTGACGGCTGCCGTAAGTGACGACGATATTACTTTTAAGGAGCTGCTGGAGCTGGCGCTGTTTGCTTTGTGTTATGCTCGCTTTCAGGAGGAGACCAGGACGTATAAACGGAAAGTAAAAGAGTTGCTGCCATATTTTGGCGCCGGTTTGTTGGACGTTTTAGCAGCGTTAAAAATAGACTATTCGCGGCAATCGGCTGTCAGCTGTTTTTATGAGGAGTATTTCTTCCAGTTGAAGTATGAATTTTGGGACAGGGAAGTAAGTCCGGAGAGACACAAACAGTGGCAGGCAGTGAAGCTGCTGGCATTAGGTATACAAAAGAAAAATACCTGAAGCATAAATGCTTCAGTATTTTTCTTTTACTATTATTTTTTGAATAATTCAGGAACCCATTTGGCTGGATCGACTTCTTTAAATTTGCTGCGCTGGAAGTGCTCTTTAAGCCCGAAAGGTACGGTGCAGTCAAAAATAGTTTTGCAGGATATACCAACATCGCGGATCGAAGGTGAAAATTCGGGGGATTGGGAAGGATCGAGCGGATGGCAGCGAACGCCTGGGATAGTGATAACGTCGACATCGCCCTGGAAACGGGTATTCAAAGCCCACAGTACGTCGTCGGTATCAAACAGATCAACATCGTCGTCGACCAGGATAACGTGTTTCAGTTCCGAGAAAGCAGAGAAGGCTAGCAGAGCAGCCTGTCTTTGACGGCCTTCATCAGGCGGAGCTTTTTTGACGAATTGGATAACGGCCATATATTTGCCGCCGCCGGAGCAGTGGGCATATACGTTTTTGACATTGCCTGGCAGTGCTTTTTCCGTCATGCCGAGGATAGATGCTTCAGTCGGTATACCTGCCATATTGACGTGTTCTTCGGAAGGACCGATGCAGGATTGCATGATCGGGTCGCGGCGGTGGGTAACTGCTTTGACTTTGATCAGCGGGATTGCTGGTTTCATAGCGCCGGTATAGCCCGGAAATTCCGGCATTGCTTTACCGGTATTGCTGTTTTGGTCTTCGCGGACGCGGACATCAGGCAGCAGTTCGCCTTCGATAACATATTCTGCACGGGCGATAGCCTTTTCGTTGATAATTTTGCACTGTACCATTTGCACGCCTTCGCCCCGTATACTGCCGGCTATGCTCAATTCATTGAAGCCGAGTGGAGTTGTAGGTGGTTCGAAGCAGGCGGCGATCTCGATGGCCGGGTCAACGCCGATACTGATGGAGATCGGCATCGGTTTACCGGCTTTTTCGTATTTCTGACGGAATACGTCTAAGTGACGGCCTGGAACGAAATACATGGATATTTCGTCTTTGCCCTGCAGGCAGAGGCGGTGGATAGTAATATCGGTATCGCCGGTTTCAGGATCGGTGCCGTAGCAAAGCCCCATGGTTACATATGGGCCGGCGTCTTCTTCAGTATTGGTAGGGGCTGGGATCAGCTTGCGGATATCAAAGCCCTCTTCTGTTGCCAGATGCACTACTTCCTGACAGGGTGCCTGGTCAGCACTTACAACTACCGGAGCGATCGGGGTGGATACGGAGTCTTTTAAAAGAAAGCCCAGCTTTTCGGGTTCACATCCCAGCAGGTGCCCGACACGGGCACGGCTTGAAAGTACGCCGATAGCGACTTTAGCGCCGGGATGGCCTTTAACATTATTGAAGATCATGGCAGGTCCTAAGCGAGTCGGGCGTTTAACGGTGCCTTTGGCACCAACATAGCGGTAAATACCGGAGATCTCGGCACGTGGATCGGCCTCGACGTTGGTTTCCACCAACTGTCCGGGGATGGTACGCAGATAGTTGAGTGCGGAACGTAAATCATTGATTTTAGTAGTCATAATAAAGCCTCCTTAAATATACTGTACTGTGAATGGGAAGCTGCTGCCTGCAAGAAAGTAGAATCATTTTTGCGGAGACTGTTTTTTGCAATATCTAACAGTTTTCAGCTGACCGGTTTCAGAGCTGCACCAACTGACACCGGTGTTCAAGCAGCATTTCCTCTTAGGAACATCATAATACGAGTGGGAGTTTGAAGGCTATTCTAAATAGCAAAGTTGTTTTGACATATTGGAAAGATATAACCAATAGTTTGCATTAATAAACTTTTAATTCTATAAAGGCAAGACGTTATGCTCTATTGGAATACGAAAAAGCCTGCTTTTACCGTATAATCGTAGTAGATAAGCAGCTTCAGGCTGGGCAGAGTGAAAGCAGGTGAGAGAAATGAATTTTAATCAGTTGAGATATTTTGTCGCTATTGTCAAGCATGGCAGTTTTTGGTCGGCAGCACTGGAAGAATACATTTCTCAGTCTTCGCTGTCCAAGCAGATCAAAGCTTTGGAAACCGAGCTTGGGGTAGTGTTGTTTAACAGGACCGGTAATAAGATCACTCTGACGGAAGCAGGCCAGTGTTTTTATGATTATGCGCTGCAGCTGCTGGAGACAAAAAACGAAATGCACCAGGAGCTGATGGCTTTTGAAGATACGCCGATCGAAGAAGTGAAATTCGCTTCGATTCCAATCGTCAGTTCCTATAAGATATCAACGCTACTTTCTGAGTTTCAGAAAGTCAATAAAAATCGCAGGCAGGTCGTTAATTATAATATTCTGGAAGAAGAACAGAAAGACGTACTGATGCTTTTAAAAAACGATAAGGTGGATTTTGCTTTTGTGCGCGACGGTTTTGATCAGCTGCCCGAATATGAGCATCGGCTGTTTATGACAGACGAGATCGGCCTGATTTGTTCGCAGGAAAGTGAGCTGGCACAGCTGCAGGAATTTGATTTTTCGATGCTGCGGGATGAAAAAATCATTCTGATTTCTCCTAAATCGGAAATTTACCGGATTTTAATGGAAAAGCTGCGGAAAGTGAACAAGGAATGTAATGTGGCGGCAACGATGACACGGCATAGGAATGTGTTTTCGATGGTGGCCAATAATGTTGGTATTACCTTTTTTACAAAACGGATGCTGGAGGAAGGACACAGCATTGAAGGGCTGAAATATGTCCCTCTGACGATGCCAATCTACAGTAATGTTTACATCGTTAAACGTAAGGAAAAAACTTTGAATGCGACGACAGAAAAATTTTGGAAGTTCCTTTGCGGTAAATATCAGGAATATCAGCAATAAAAAACCACTGCTGAGCAGTGGTTTTTTATTTATTGCATTTGAAAATATTTTTGCCAATAGATCCAAAAATCCTTGGTAATTTTATTGAGGCGGCGTTTTTTGAGTTTTATCAGCGCCACATCGCTTGTGAGTTCTTCAACTAGAGGAACGGTACAGAGATGAGGGAAAAGTGTCAGGTCAACGAGACTGAGCGGCAGTAGCGAAATATTTGGCGCTGTCTGCAGGATCTCCATAAGGATCTTGTGCCTTGTTGTCAGACATTTTGTTTTTTTCTCGATGCCGTGGCGTTCAAATGCTTTCATAACGATCGTATAAATGACCGATGAGGTATCTAAAAGTGAAAGTGGGTATTTTATCAGGTCATTCAGGGAAACAGCTTCTTTTGTACTTAAAGGATGATTTTGATTGCAGACCAGAACAAAAATATCTTTCTTATATGGAATACAGTCAAAGACATCTACTTCATCAAGATAATCAGTACGTATCAGCGCAATGTCGATGGCTCCGTCAAACAGCTCTTTCATAACTTCCTGCTGGTTGGTCTCGTGCATATCGATAACGACGTTAACATCGGGTTTATAGTTGGTTGTAAATTGGGCTATCTGAGCGCTGATACCATAGGAGGATACTACAGGTATTGACCCAAAACGAATAGTATTGGACTTCTTGGTAGCAAATTCATCTAAATAAAGCAGCATATCGTTGTGTTGTTTGATGGTCATTTCAGCATATTTGGCAAATTCCGCACCTATTTCAGTCAGATAGACCTTGGAATGTTCGCGTTTGAAGAGATCGACACCCAGTTCTGTTTCCAGGGCTTTTATCTGTTTGGACATTGACGATTGGGAGATATACATATCATCGGCAGCATTTGAAAAGCTACCTGTTTTGACAATGGCCAGAAAGTATTTCAATTGATTAAGATTCATAAATTCAATCCGCCCTTCTGTGCAAATTAAAACACGATAGCAAATAGTAAAAAAATGAGATTTGTTTTAAAATCTTTACCTTCTTCATTTAAATTATATTCGATTTTGCTATATACACATATTCGAGAATGGAATACAAGCTTTCACCTTTGGAAATTCCTAACAAGAATGACGTGTTTATTTAACTGAATTGCCTTTTAGACGGGCTGGTTCTATGATGAAAAGCAAGAAAGAGAATTGCTGGAGACGAAAGGGAAGGAGGGGAAAAAGATTTTTAGGAGCTGTCAAAAAGCTCTTGCTCATTAGCATAAGGATACTCCATAACTTAATAAATTACAATAATTAAATTTGCTGCACATAAACTTAATTATTAAAATGGATATTTTATTGGTTGTGGATGTTCAAAAGTTGTAAGAGATAGGAGGTTTTATTTGTGGGAATGAATAAAGCGAGAATAGGGTTTATTTTAGGCATTATCGTAGCACTGTTGATCGGCACGGCCGATATCCCAGGACTTGCAAGAAATGGTCAGATATGTATGGCGCTTTCTTTTATGACCGTAATTTTCTGGGGCTTTCAAATCACTCAGCCGGGTTATACTTCCGGTCTTTATCTATTACTCCTCGCAGTTTTTGGGGTTGAAAAACCTGCTCTCATTTTTTCGACCTGGACTGGTCCAATGATGTTTTTGATTGTAGGCGCTTATTTGATTGCCGGTGCAGTTAAAGAATCTGGACTTGGCGAACGTATCGCTTATAAATTTATCATTTCTTATGTAACTTCATTTAAGAGTATTATCGTGGCGATTTTTATTCTGACTTTTATCCTCAGTCTTTTGATTCCGCATCCCTGGCCGCGTGCTTTCCTGATTATGTCAGTTATGGCGGTCGTTATTAAAAGTGCGAATATTCCTCGTGTGGATGCAGTTAAAATAGGCTTTACTGTTTTTGCCGCTTCTGTTCCGGTTTCCCTGATCTTTTTGACTGGCGATGCTACTATCAGTCCGCTGGCAGTACAATCATCCGGTGTTTCTCTAGGTTGGCTTGGCTGGTTTAAATTGATGGGACCACCCAGTATTATCGTAAGTATTATTACCTGCTTTATGATTTTGTTCCTATTTAAGCCAACTCAGGAAGTACAGGTCAACAAAGAGGAAATGCGTGCTAAATTAGCAGCTATGGGTCCAATGAGTGGGAAAGAGCTTCGGACTGCCTTTTGGGTAACTTTAGCGATCATTCTTTGGATGACTGATACTCTGCATGGCGTCGATATCGGTTGGGTAACCTTGTTTATCGCAATGGCAATGAGCCTGCCTTTGGTTGGCGAAATTCTGACGCCGGCAAGCTGGAGCGGTGTTCCTCTGCATGTACTGATTTTTTTGACTGCTGCTGTTGCTATCGGACGTGTTGGCGGTGCTACCGGTATGAATGCATGGATAGCCCAGACAGTATTGCCTGGTACAGTTCCGTCTGATCCATATATTCTGGCAGCGTTTATCGCAACTATTTCAATTATTATACATATGCTTTTGGGCAGCGTTATCGCAGTTATGGGTATCATTATCCCAGCTATGATCACCTTTACCAGCCAGATGGGTATTACGCCGCTTGTTCCGGCGCTGCTCGCTTATTCGGCAGTTGCTTCTCACTATGTGCTGCCTTTCCAGCATTTGAACATGCTGGTCGGTTTGGGTGAAGATAACGGTATGTATTCACAGAAGGAAACGATCCGTTTGGGTATTCCGTTCATTATCGTTATCTATGTTATGACTGTACTGATCGAAGTTCCGTACTGGTCGATGTTAGGCTTGTTTGATAAATAATCTGCTGAAGGAGGGCTGGAGATGCGTCTGATCGTTGGTATTTCCGGAGCCAGCGGGGTCATTTTGGGCTACGAGATGTTGAAAGCCTTAAAATTGCTCCCGGATTGTGAAGTTCACTTAGTTGTAACTGAAGGTGCAGTTAAAAATTTTGAGTGCGAAACGGATCTTACCGTACAGGATGTATGCGCTCTGGCCGATGTTGTGCACAGCAATAAAAATATGGCTGCCAGTATTTCCAGCGGCTCGTTTAAAACTGATGGAATGATCGTAATACCCTGCAGTATGAAAACTGTCGCCGGGATAGCAGCCGGCTATGCAGATAATCTGCTGCTGCGTTCCGCTGACGTTTGTCTAAAGGAGGGCAGGAAGGTGGTTATCGTACCGCGCGAAATGCCTTTGAGCAGGCTGCATCTGCGTAATATCAAGGAAGCTTCTGATTACGGCTGCGTCGTTGTGCCGCCGATGCTGACTTTTTACAATGGGTCAAATTCGGTAGAAAAGCAAATGCAGCATATCATCGGTAAGGTCCTGATGCAGTTTGGTATTGATTATAAGCATTTTGTGGCCTGGAAAGGGGAGGACTAAAATGCAGGCAAAGTCTTTTTCCTTGGGAGCGCAGGAATATTTGCTGGAAGCTGTGGCAGTACGCTGTGGTGATGATCTGACGGTCGTTATCGGCGGCGGTGAAAAGCAGCATATCGGCGCTGTCGCCGTAGGCGTACCGCGCCCCAGCTTAAAAGATAAAAATATAGTTTCTTCTTCGGCATCGGTACTGTGCCTGACAGGGCATAAGGAAGACCTGCTGGCACGCAAAGCCGCCTTAGAACTGGCCAGGATGCTTGGACATACTGTTACAGTGACCGTAGGCCTGCATATCGATAATGCGTCGGCTGAGGCGATAGCGATGCTGGAAGCTAATTTTCAAGAGCTGTTACGGCAGATTTGCCTTTGGGCTGCTGCCTGACAATAAGACGAGTTTACACTCATTCCTCCATCTTTGGAAGCGGGCGGGAAGAGCAAGTCCGCCTGCTTCCAAAAAATAGTTGATGCCAGAAAGCATACTGTTTGTTCACAGGAAGTTCGCTTTTAAGAAATTGACGCTGTGGATATTTTGTGCTATATTTAGAGAGTAATTAAATACGGTAGCCTTTGGGGCAGGGTGTGATTCCCTACCGGCGGTTATAGTCCGCGAGCTTCTTTGTGAGCATGATCCGGTGTGATTCCGGTACCGACAGTATAGTCTGGATGAGAAAAGGCGGCTATGAGTTTGTTTACTGAGCCATAGACAAAACCCCCAAAGGTTTTGCCTGTGGTTTTTCTAATTTCAGGGCATATCGTAAGCTTACTTGAAGAAGGTGACTTGATGGACGATGAATTATATATGCGGCAGGCGCTGGCTTTAGCCTGTCTGGCTGAAGGTGATACCAGCCCCAATCCTATGGTAGGTGCAGTGATCGTCAGTGCTGATGGAGAAGTTGTAGGCGAAGGCTATCATCATAAGGTAGGGCAGCCTCATGCCGAGATCAATGCGTTGAAGGAAGCAAAAAAGCTGGCCCGCGGCGGAACGATATATGTAACACTGGAGCCCTGTTCGCATTTTGGACGTACCGGACCCTGTTGCGAGGCGATTATTGCTGCCGGACTGAAACGTGTGGTTGCGGCGGTCGAAGACCCGAACCCCAAGGTTGCCGGCAACGGTTTTAAGCGTTTACGCGATGCGGGGATCGAGGTTACTGTGGGCGTGTGCGCAGAAGAGGCACGTCTGCTCAACGAGAAGTTTTTTCACTGGATCGTAACCGGCAGGCCTTTTGTTTCGATGAAATATGCAATGACTTTAGACGGTAAGATAGCTACAAGGACCGGCGATTCGAAATGGATCACCGGCGAGGACGCCAGAGCTTATGGGCACTATTTGCGCAAGGCTCACGATTGTATCCTGGTCGGTAAGAATACGGTGCTGGCAGATGATCCGGAGCTTACTACCAGGTTGGTAGAGGGGCGAAACCCGCTGCGGATAGTGTTGGACAGTAACTGTGAAATACCCATGACTGCGAAGATTTTTGACGGCGAGGCTGAAACATTGCTGGTCACAGGCACTTGTTTACCGGGCGCCAAGCAGGCCAAAGCAGAAGCGCTGCAGGCGCTGCCGAAGGTAGAAGTGCTTCAGCTGCCTGCGGTCAATGGCAAGCTGCCTGTAGCGTTGCTGCTGCAGGAGCTGGCTGGGCGTAATCTGACCAGTATTTTGGTTGAAGGAGGCAGTACATTGCACGGTGACTTTTTAGAAGCCGGCTTGGTGGATCGTATTTATGCGTTTATCGCACCGAAACTGATCGGCGGCAAAGAGGCGTTGACTCCGGTCGGCGGCAAAGGCTTTGCGCTGATGGAGGATTGTTATGTTTTGAAGGAGACAGAAACACTGCCTTTAGGAGCAGATATTTTGCTGACTGGCAGAGTGGAAAGGAATAAATGCTGATATGTTTACTGGATTAGTTGCAGAGCTTGGCACTGTGCGCGGGTTGAAGAGAGTGCAGAACAGTTATCATCTGACTGTAGCCGCTAGAAAAGTGCTGGATAATTTAAAAATAGGCGACAGCGTTGCAGTGAACGGCGTTTGCCTGACAGTAGTTGTTTTGGGCAGCGGTGAGTTTACGGCTGACGTGATGCCGGAAACCATGCGTTTGAGCAATCTGCGTGATCTGCGCAGCGGCGACCGGGTCAATCTGGAAAGGACGCTGCGGTTGATGGATGGCCTGGACGGACATATCGTCAGCGGTCATGTGGAGGGGATCGGTGTGATCGCGAAATGCCGGCAGGACGGCATAGCTAATGTGGTAACGGTAAAAACGCCGCCGGAGTTGATGCGTTACATCCTGCATAAGGGTTCTATTGCTATCGATGGTATCAGTCTGACGGTAACGGATGTCACCGAGGATACTTTTTCAGTATCGCTGATCCCGCATACCTCGAAGGAAACTACTTTAGGCTTTAAGACCGTTGGCGACGAGGTCAATCTGGAGACAGACATTATCGGTAAATATGTTGAACAGATGCTGAAGTTTGGCAATAAGGCAGAGAAAAAGGATGAAACCAGCGTTTTGAGTAAAGCTACTTTATTCGAAAACGGTTTTATGTAAATAAGGAGGCTATGAAAATGGAAGAGTTCAAATTTAATACAGTTGAAGAAGCGATAGCAGCGATCAAAGCCGGTAAAATGGTTTTGGTAACTGATGACGAGGATAGGGAAAACGAAGGTGATCTGATTATGGCTGCCGAGCTGTGTACGCCTGAGGCAGTAAACTTTATGGCAAAATACGCACGCGGTCTGATCTGTATGCCGGCAGCTCCGGAGATCATGGATAAGTTGCAATTTGGCGCGATGGTAGCTAAAAATACTGATAATCACGAAACTGCGTTCTCCGTATCTATCGATCACGTCGATACTACTACGGGTATTTCGGCGCACGAACGCGCATATACGATGAAAAAATGTGCTGATGATAACGCGCAGCCTGATGATTTCCGTCGTCCGGGACATGTTTTTCCGCTGCGTGCACGTGAAGGCGGCGTACTGCGCCGCACAGGGCACACCGAGGCGACTGTAGATCTGTGTAAGCTGGCTGGATTGAAGCCAGTCGGTATCTGCTGCGAGATCATGAGCGAAGACGGCAATATGGCTCGTACTCCTGAATTGAAAGAATTTGCTAAAGAACACGGGTTGGTTTTTATTACCGTTGCTGCTTTGGTCGCTTACCGCAAGGCGCACGAAAAAATGGTGCATCGTGCGGCTGAAGCCGCGCTGCCGAGTAAATACGGCAATTTCCGCGCTGTAGCTTACGAAAATGATCTGGATGATCTTTGCCATGTTGCCATCGTTAAAGGTGAGGTGTCCGGTAAAAAAGATGTCTTGGTACGCGTACATTCAGAATGTCTGACCGGCGACGCTTTCGGTTCCCTGCGCTGTGATTGCGGCGATCAGCTGGCAACAGCGCTGCGAATGATAGAAAAAGAAGGGTGCGGTGTAGTACTGTATATGCGTCAGGAAGGACGTGGTATCGGTCTGGCGAATAAAATCAGGGCTTATGCGCTGCAGGATCAGGGTTATGATACCGTTGAAGCCAATGTTAAGCTGGGCTTTGCTCCGGATCTGCGTGATTATGGTATCGGAGCTCAGATCCTTTCCGACCTAGGCTTGACCAGCATTCGTCTGATCACTAATAATCCTGCCAAACGTGTGGGGCTTTCCGGCTATGGCATCACCGTAAGCGAAAGAGTGCCTATCGTTATCGACGCTAACCCTTTTAACGAGTTCTATCTGGAAGTCAAAGAGGAAAAAATGGGGCATGAGCTGCACGAAGGTCATGAGCATAAACACTGCAACTGCTGCAGCTGATATAAAAATCAAATTAACTTAAAATGGAGGCAATGAATATGAAAACTTTAGAAGGTCAATTAACAGCACAAGGTATGAAAGTGGCTATTGTTGTAGCCCGTTTTAATGAATTTATCACCAGCAAGCTTTTGAGCGGTGCTATCGACTGCCTGGAACGTCATGGGATGGACAATGAAGATATTACTGCAGTTTGGGTCCCAGGAGCATTCGAGATCCCTTTGGCAGCGCAGAAGCTTGCAGTGAGTGGCAAATATGATGCTGTTATCTGTTTGGGTGCGGTTATCCGCGGTTCTACTCCTCATTTTGACTATGTTTGTGCCGAAGCTTCTAAAGGCGTGGCGCATGTTGGTCTGGAAACAGGTGTTCCGGTAGCTTTCGGCGTTCTGACTACCGAAAATATTGAGCAGGCTGTTGAACGTGCCGGTACTAAAGCTGGCAACAAAGGTGTTGATGCTGCAATGACTGCTATCGAAATGGTTAATCTGTTGAAAAACATCTGATTTTTAAACATACGTTAATCGTAGATTCTAAGAGGTATATATAATGAAAGATATTCTGACTAAAGGCACGGCTGAAGGTGTACGAATTTATGCGCTGTGTACTACTAATCTGGTACAGGAGGCTGCTACCAGGCATCATACTTCCCATTTGGCTAGTGCCGCTTTGGGCAGGGCGATGAACGGAGCCCTGCTTTTAGCAGCTACTATGAAAGATAATGAACGCATTGCCCTGCGTTTAAAGGGTGACGGGCCGATCGGCGAAGTCGTTGCCGATGCAGAAGGCACGCATGTGCGTGGTTATGTAGGTGATCCGGATGTATTTTTGCCGCTGAAAAACGGCAAGCTGGATGTTGGCGGCGCTATTGGATCCGGCAATATTATTGTGACCCGTTATCTGCAGAACGCTGAACCTTTTACCGGCTATGCCGAACTGGTTGACGGCGAGATCGCCAGTGACCTTACTAATTATCTATACACGTCTGAACAGACACCGTCTTCTGTGGCGTTAGGCGTATTGGTCAATAAAGAGGGGCAGGTCATAGCTTCAGGCGGGTACTTTATTCAGGCAATGCCAGGCTGCGCAGAGGAAACGCTGGCACAGCTGGAGGAAAACATCAGTTTAACCCTTATGTTACGCAGCTGCTGGAGCTGGGTTATACTCCAGAAAAGATGATCGAAACTATTGCCCGCGGTCTAGATGTAACAATTCAGGAGAGCATAGAGCTGAGTTATAAATGCCGCTGCAGTAGAGAAAAGATATTGGGAGCATTGGCGACTTTAGGGCAGGAAGATATCTCGGCCATGAGTCAGGATGAGGAAACAGAGGTGCATTGCCAGTTCTGCAACGAAACCTATAAATTCAGCGGGGAAGAAATTGCCCGGTTGCTGAAAAAATAAATAAATCTTGACACCTCGAACAGTTGTTTGTATACTATTTGTAGATAGTAATTGACAGCAACGAAACAGGAGGCTTGATCAAATGAGTACGGAAAAACTGAACGCTGAAAAAACAAAAGCGTTGGAAAATGCAATGCGCCAAATCGAAAAAGATTTCGGTAAAGGTTCGATCATGAAATTGGGCGAAGCCAGCGCTAAAATGAACATAGAGGTTATTCCTACAGGCGCTTTGTCTTTAGATATAGCTTTGGGAGTAGGCGGCATTCCACGCGGCAGGGTCATCGAGATCTATGGCCCGGAATCTTCCGGTAAAACTACAGTTGCCCTGCATATGATCGCTGAAACACAGAAAATCGGTGGTTATGCGGCGTTTATCGACGCTGAGCATGCTTTGGACCCTGAATACGCACGTAAGCTGGGCGTCGATGTCGACAATCTGCTGATTTCGCAGCCTGATAACGGCGAGCAGGCATTGGAGATCGCTGATGCTTTAGTACGCAGCGGCGCTATCGATATCATCGTTATCGACTCCGTAGCGGCTTTGGTACCGCGTGCAGAGATCGAAGGCGAGATGGGTGATTCTCACGTTGGCCTGCAGGCCAGGTTGATGAGTCAGGCTCTGCGTAAGCTGACCGGTATCATTTCCAAGTCTAAATGTGCTACTGTTTTCATCAATCAGATCCGCGAAAAAGTCGGAGTTATGTTCGGAAATCCAGAAACAACTACCGGCGGCAGAGCGTTGAAATTTTATTCCACTGTCCGCATGATGTACGACGGATTGAAACTCTGAAAAACGGCAACGATATGATAGGCAACCGTACCCGCGTGAAAATCGTTAAAAATAAAATCGCTCCGCCTTTCAAACAGGCAGAATTTGATATTATGTACGGTGAAGGCATTTCCCATGAAGGCTGCATCGTAGATCTGGGTGCAGAGTTTGACATCATCAATAAAAGCGGTGCATGGTATTCCTACGGCGAGGTTCGTTTGGGACAGGGCAAAGAAAAGGTCAAAGATTTTCTCAAAGAAAATCCGGAAATGGCTGCTGAGATCGAAGCCAAGATCCGCGAGCATACTATTGCCAAATTAGTAAGCGCAGAAAGCGGTGTAAGCGATGCTGAACCGGTCGTCCAAGAACTTAGCGACTGAGCAGGAAGCGTATGATTATGCTTTAGATATTCTGAGCTATCGTGATTACAGCCGTAAGGATATGGAACTGAAGCTGAAACGTAAAGGTGCAGATGCTGGCATCATCAAGAGTACTATCCAAAAACTTCTGGAATATGGTTTCTTAGATGAAAAACGTTATGGACAGAGGGTTTTTGAAGCCTGGCTTTCTAAAAAATACTATGGCAGATGTCACCTGCGGCTGGAGCTGCAGAAAAAAAATGTGGCCGAACGTTATATAAACGATATTTTAGCGCAGTTTTCTGAAGCTGAGGAACAGGAACGGGCGGAGAAGGCTCTGCAGTCTTGTTTAAAACGTAATCCTAAAAAATATGATCCTGCTACGCAGGAAGGCCGGGCCGCTATTGGCAGGTACCTGTATGCGCGTGGCTTTGCAAGTAAATATATTCAAAAAAGCATTAATAATATACATGGTTCTGTGATATTAATGGATGACTGCTAACTTGACTTTTATATAAAATCCATTTAAAATTATAGTATCCAATCGTGTTAATAATTAATGAATGAATGTTATCCACGAGGCGACAATAGTTTGTTGCCTCATTTTTTTTAAAAATTAATAAGGAGGTGAAAATCATTTTAGAACTTATCGGTATTACTATCGGTGCTGGTGCCGTTGGTGGTGCGATCGGTTATTTAGTACGTAAAAATGTTGCTGAAAACAAAATTGCTACTGCTGAAGAAACCGCTATTCGTATCATTCAGGAGGCGGAACAGACCGGTGAAGCTAAACGCAAAGAAGCGTTAGTAGAAGCTAAAGAAGAAATCCACCGCATGCGCAGTGAGATGGAACGAGAAAATAAAGAGCGTCGCAGTGATATCCAACGTCAGGAAAGACGTCTTTTGCAAAAAGAAGAAAATCTTGACCGTAAGATAGAGTCTTTTGAGAAAAAAGAGGAACACTTAGCTGTTAGAGAGACTTTCCTCAGTGACAGTCAGGCTAAAGTCGATGCATTATATCAAAAACAATTGGGTGAACTGGAACGTTTGTCCGGTTTATCTACCGAAGATGCTAAAAAAGAACTTCTTCAATCTGTTGAAGAAGAAGTGAAACACGAAACCGCAATGCTCATTAAAGATTTGGAGCAGCAGGCGAAAGAGGAAGCAGACAAGAAGGCCAGAGAGATCATTTCTCTGGCGATTCAGCGTTGTGCGGCCGACCACGTAGCAGAAACTACTGTTTCTGTAGTAGCCCTGCCTAATGATGAAATGAAAGGCCGTATCATTGGCCGTGAGGGCAGAAATATCCGGACACTGGAAACTTTGACCGGTATTGACCTGATCATTGACGATACGCCGGAGGCGGTAATTATTTCCGGTTTTGACCCCGTACGCCGTGAGGTTGCCCGCGTTGCTCTGGAAAAACTGATCAACGACGGTCGTATCCATCCGTCCCGTATCGAGGAAATGGTTGAAAAAGCACAAAAAGAGGTCGAACAAAAGATCAAAGAAGCTGGCGAGCAGGCTACTTTTGCGGTAGGTGTGCATGGTTTGCATCCTGAACTGATAAAATTACTGGGCCGCTTGAAATATCGTACCAGCTATGGTCAAAATGTCCTGAATCATTCTGTTGAGGTTGCTCATCTAGCAGGCTTGATGGCCTCAGAATTGGGCGTTGACGTAGTTTTAGCCAAACGTGCTGGTTTACTGCATGATATTGGTAAAGCTATCGATCACGAGATGGAAGGTTCCCACGTTGAGATCGGCATGGAAATTGCTAAGAAATATCGTGAATCTGAATTGGTACTCAATGCTATCATGGCCCATCATGGCGATGTAGAGCCTAAGAGTGTTGAAGCAGTTCTGGTAGCTGCAGCTGATGCTGTTTCTGCCGCAAGACCTGGCGCGAGACGCGAAACATTGGAAAGCTATTTGAAACGGTTAACTCGATTGGAAGAGATTTCTGAATCTTTTGAAGGCGTTGAAAAATGCTTTGCTGTCCAAGCAGGACGCGAAATTCGCATAATGGTAAAACCTGACCAGATCGATGATGCTACATCTATTTTGTTAGCGCGCGATATTGCTAAAAAGATTGAAGCCGAGATGGAATATCCCGGTCAGATCAAAGTCGTCATCATTCGTGAAACACGCGCTGTTGACTACGCAAAATAATAAGGTTGAAAATAAATCCCCAAGCCGTCAGGTTTGGGGATTTTTTACATAATTGTTACGATTTATTCGTTTGAAGGACTGCGATTGGCGTTTATTTTATGTTATAATATGAGTATTAATTTATTATCTAAAATTTTCTGGAGGTCAGCTAATGAGAATTGATGGTGCCGGCGGTTGTTTTGATAACCGTATTTACGAAATAAACAATAAAAGCGCTTGGAATCTGTTATTGCTTACAGTCAATGAAATGGGTGTGACGGTTGATTCCCGTGATGATGAAAATGGCATTCTTGAATGCCATAATGATAAAAAGGTTATGCGTTTTTCGGCACAGGCGATGGACGAAGAAACTACTCAGGTTTTTGCTGATGTTCATGGTAAGAGGATTCAGGTTTATAACTGGAAGCCACAGGATAAAGAAGTCAATCTTTTTTACGACTTATTTGAAAACAAGCTGCGTGAATACCGGGCCTTTATCCTTTGTCCCAGCTGTAAGGCCAAAATCAGTTCGCTTGTAAAATTTTGTCCGGAATGCGGTGTACCGGTAAAATAAAAATAAACCAAATACCGTTAGGTATTTGGTTTATTTTTAATAATCATAAATTAGATAGCGCGGGTAACTTTACCGGAACGCAAGCAACGAGTGCAAACATTAACGCGTTTTACAGATTCGTTAACAATAGCCCTTACTTGTTGAATGTTCGGTTTCCAAGCACGTTTAGTATGTCTATTGGAATGGCTGACGTTATTGCCAGCGAGAGTACCTTTGCCGCAGACTTCGCAAATGGATGCCATGAGTCCCACCTCCTTAACGTATTACGAGCATTAGTTACAAATTTAACAAAAGTATCATACCATAGACTGTAGGTAAAAGCAAGTAAATTTTATAGATTGGCAGTGATTTTATGTGGTGGCGTGAGCCTGTTACCAGTTTAAAAGGTATAGGGATAAAAAAAGCTTTAGAATTTCAGAAATTGAATATAGAAACGGTCGGTGATCTACTCAACCGGTTCCCGAGAATGGACAGTTATCTTGATTATTCTAAAGTGAAACGTATCGGAGAGCTGACTACTGATAACGAAAAACAGCTTTTTACAGGGGAAGTGTTTCGAGTTTCAGATAAATATTCAGGCAGAGGGAAACGCTATACTGTTATCACAGTTCAGGACGATGGCAGTTACGCCGATATTTTTCTGTTTGCAGCGCAGCGGTATCAGGCCCGTAAATACAAATCAGGTATGCGTCTGATTGTTATTGGTAAAGTACGCCGCGGTACAACGGCAAAATTTGTTTCCGAAGCGTTTATTCAAATTGCCGACAGTAATGAAAGTATCAATGCTTTAGGAATTTTACCTGTTTATAGTCTGACAGGCTCTTTGACACAGGTAGCGGTACGCACAGCAGTCAAACAGGCACTGGCAAAGGCAGAACAATATTTGCCGGAAACATTGCCGGCAAGTATTATAACGGAAAGGCAGCTGCCGGATCGTTATACTGCATTGAAGAATATTCATTTTCCTGGCAGTTTTGCTAAACTGGCAGAAGCTAAAAAAAGATTCATTTTTGAAGAACTGTTTCTACTGCAATGCGGGCTGCTCTATTATCGCGATCGCATTAAAGAGGTGAGGCAGGGCATCAAGCACGGCGTGGACGGCAAGCTTGTTACAGCGGTGAAAAACTCACTGCCGTTTGAACTTACTGAAGCGCAGCAGAAGGCCTGGCAGGAAATATCACTTGATATGCAGGATAACAAGCCGATGCACAGGTTGCTGCAGGGTGATGTAGGATCTGGCAAGACTGTTGTTTCGGCTCTGGCGCTGGCTAAAACGGCTGAAAACGGATATCAGGGCTGTATTATGGTGCCGACAGAAATTTTGGCACAGCAGCATTTTGAAACCCTGACAGAATATTTGGGCAAACAGGGGTTAAGAGTCGAGCTTTTGACAAGCAGTGTCAAAAAAGCTAAACGTCGGGAAATTTTAGAAAATCTGGAGCTGGGAGAGATTGATGTACTGGTTGGCACGCATGCCCTGATCCAGGACGATGTTGTTTTTGCCAGATTAGCGCTGGTGGTTACTGATGAACAGCATCGTTTTGGTGTAGATCAGAGGGCGAAATTATCCAATAAATCACAGTTTGCCCCAGATATTTTAGTTATGACTGCTACTCCGATCCCGCGAACCTTAGCTTTAACTATTTATGGTGATCTTGATACTTCCATGATGCAGGGAAAACCTGTTGGACGTAAACCGATTGAGACTTTGTGCTACACCGGTGAGAAGCGTAATGCCGTATATGCTGGACTGGTGCGTCAGGTACAGGCCGGACATCAGGCTTATGTTGTCTGTGCTCTGATCGATGAATCTGAAGGTGTAGAAGCGCGCTCGGCAACAGAAGTTTATACGGAACTGCAGGCAACGTATTTAAAAAATATTCCCTGCGCTCTGCTGCACGGACGTTTGAAAAACCAGGAAAAAGAAGACATTATGAGCCTCTTTGCCGCAGGAGAAATCAAAGTGCTGATTACGACGACAGTTATTGAAGTTGGTGTCAATGTTCCCAATGCAACGCTGATGATCATCGAAAATGCTGACAGATTCGGGTTGGCCCAGATGCATCAGCTGCGCGGCAGGGTAGGGCGCGGCAAGGATCAGTCGTACTGTGTGCTGCTTACGGATAATGACAATAAGGAAACACTGGAACGACTGCAGGTATTGCGCGACAGTGATAACGGGTTCTTTCTGGCAGAAAAAGATCTGGAGCTGCGCGGTGCCGGGCAATTATTCGGTTTGCGTCAGCACGGCTTGCCTGATTTATATATTGCTGATATACTGCAAGATATAGGCGTTTTGATAGAAGCACGTGAATTAGCGAAAAAAGCGTTCAAGAACCCGCAGATGCTGCGAGAGATCGAAGATGCTCTTAGCAGTCAATTTGACGAACGGTTCCAGCGTATTTTTTATTCGTAATATTAAAGGAGTTTTAATGGAGAATAAAACTAAATGGTATCGTGACCCTGATGTCATAACTAAAATCATTGCGGTGGCTTTTTTGGTGCTGCTGGGATGCTGTATACATTTTTTTGCTCAGGATTTTTTTGATAAAACTCTTAAACTGGCTATCAGCGGTAACGTCAATGCTTTGGCTGAATATCTGCGGTCTTTTGGGCCCTGGGCAATTGTAATCAGTTTTTTACTGGATGTGTTCATCAATGCGGCCAGTATTTTTCCTTCAATTTTTCTTTCAACGGCTAATGGTTTGATTTTCGGTCTGCCACTGGGAATACTGATTTCCTGGCTGGCGGAAACTGTCGGTGTTGTGATCAGCTTTCTGCTGATGCGTTATTTATTCAGAGGTACTGCTGAAAAGATCATTGCTACAAGTAACAGCCTGAAAAATATCGACGAAGCCAGCGGTAAGAACGGTTTGCAGTGGATGGCATTTGCCAGAGCGCTGCCTTATTTTCCTTCGGGAATTTTAACTGCCATCGGGGCTTTGAGCAAAATCAGCGTCAGAGATTATATTATTGCCAACCTGATCGGTAAATTTCCTTCGACGGCATTAGAAGTTGTTATTGGGCATGATATTGTAAATTTTAAGCAAAACAGTATGCGTTTGACAGTATTGGTTATTGTTACGGGCATCGTGTTTTTTGCTTATAAACGTTATAAAAAATAGCAGTGTGCTTTATTTACTCATATCTAATGCGGCAGTGGCGATGAGTTTTATAGTTTTGAATAAATTTATATGGACAGATAAAATAACTGCGTTACGGCAGTTATTTTTTTATCTGCAATTAGGATAATAATTTTCTTTTAGTATCTATTGCAAGAATAATTGAGAGCAGTTATAATAAAGGCAGTGATAAAAGAGGAGGGTCTTTTATATGAGTAAACATCAATTTACAGATATCCGTGTTGCTATTGAACCGGATAATCCTGCTGTACAAAGGTTGGAATTCAAATGCATCAAATGCGGTTCCTGTAAAGCAGTCTGCACCGATTATATCGGTGTCTGCGGTACCTACGATCTCAAGGCGACCGGAGATGTGCCTATCTGTATAAACTGCGGGCAGTGCGCTAATGTGTGCCCGGCAGACAGTATTACTGAAAAGGTTGAGGCTTATGAAGTAGCAGCAGCAATGCGCGATCCTGAAAAGATCGTTATTTTCAGCACTTCTCCTTCTGTGCGCATTGCTTTAGGTGAAGAATTTGCTATGGCAGACGGTAGCTTTGTTGAAGGAAAAATGGTAGCGCTGCTGAAAAAACTGGGGGCAGATTATGTGTTGGATACTAATTTTGCTGCTGACCTTACGATCATGGAAGAAGCCAGTGAGTTGGTGGAACGTATCACAAAAGGCGAAAAAACGCTGCCACAGTTTACCAGTTGCTGTCCGGCCTGGGTCAAATTTGCTGAAACCTATTATCCGGAAATGCTTCCGCATATTTCCAGTGCTAAAAGCCCGATAGGAATGCAGGGGCCGACAATCAAAACTTATTTTGCAAAAAGAATGGGACTTGATCCCCAAAAAATAGTTAATGTGGCTGTTACTCCCTGTACAGCTAAAAAATATGAAATCCGCCGTGATGAGATGAATGCTGCTGCAAGGCATTTAGGTATGAACGGTATGCGTGATATGGATTATGTTATTACTACGCGTGAACTGGCTATGCTGGCCAAAGATGAAAATATTGATTTCGCAGCATTGGAAGATCAGGCATATGATGACTTTATGGGACTGGGGTCAGGTGCCGGCGTGATTTTCGGTAATACCGGTGGCGTTATGGAAGCTGCAGTACGCAGTGCTTACACTTTTGTAACGAAAAAAACTGCTCCGGCAGCACTATATGATTTGAAGCCCGTACGCGGTTTGGAAGGTATCAAAGAAGCTTCCGTAGACATTGACGGCTTGAAAGTAAAGGTTGCTATCGTCTATGGTACTGCTAATGTCCGTAAATTGATCGAAAAAATCAAAAGCGGCGAAAAAAGCTATCATTTTGTCGAAGTAATGACTTGTCCGGGCGGATGCATCGGTGGGGGCGGTCAGCCTAAAGACAGGGAATATAAAGGTGATGCGCTGCGTGCCAAGCGTATCGAAGGCCTTTATAAACGTGACGATTCGATGCAGCTGCGGTTAAGCCACGAAAATCCTGAAATCATTAAATTATACGAAGAATTTTACGGTGAACCCTTAAGTGAGTTGGCAGAACAGATGCTGCATACGGTGTATTTTGACAGAAGTTCTGATTTGGGAGGAGTTTATATCGCTCCGACAGAAATTCAGTCTGCAGCAGGTTTAAAACAATTTCGCTGCAAGGTTTGCGGCTATATTTATGAAGGTGCAAGCCTGCCCGAAGATTATATCTGTCCTACCTGCGGTGTAGGTGCGGAAATGTTTGAAGAAGTACGCTAAAGTTTAAATAAAAAGCTGAAACCTTTTGGTTTCAGCTTTTTATTATTTATCCAGTAATTTATAAATCTGTGGGAAGGGTTCAACGGTGCGTTTTAAAATACCGTTGATATAGGCGATAGTGATACCGTAATTGGTGAAAGGTATGTTTTGGTCCACAGCACATTTGATGCGGTACTGCATTTCCCGTTCGTTCAGCATACAGGCGCCGCAGTGGATGATCATTTTATACGGCGATAAGTTTAGGGGGAATTCCGTGCCGCTGGTAAAAATAAATTCTGGATTTTTACCGGTATATTCTTTGATCCAGCGTGGCAGCTTGACGGTGCCGATATCATCGCATTGGCGGTGATGTGTGCAGCCTTCGCCTATGAGGATTTTATCTCCGTCTTCAAGGCTGTCGAGTGCTGTAACGCCTTGAACGGCAGTCTGCAGATTACCTTTATAGCGTGCAAACAGGATCGAAAAAGAGGTCAGAAGAATATCTGCCGGCGTTTCAGCAGCAACTTTTTTAAAGACCTGACTGTCGGTGATAACCAGTTTGGGTCGTTTACCTAAATTTTGCAGTGTGTTGGTCAGTTCGTTTTCTTTAACTACAATAGCGGCAGCGTCTGCTTCCAGAATATCGCGGATCGTTTGCTGCTGCGGCAGGATCAGCCTTCCTTTAGGGGCGGCAGAATCGATGGGCACTACTAAGACAACGAAGTCCGAAGGCGACAGCAGATCAGCAACTATCTGTGCTTTATTTTCATCTGCAGGTACGGTTTGGGCGATTGCTTCTTTAAGCTCAAAAATATTGAGCTTCTGTTCAGCACTGACAAATAAAAGTTTCCCGTTTGACAGCAGAGCTTGATAAGCAGTTTTTTTATCTTCATTTATGGTTTCACATTTGTTGATAACGATGAGCAGGGGGATTTTTTTTGTATTGATTCGTTCTATCAAACGCAGATCTTCAGCAGAAGGGCCAACTGCAGCGTCAATAATTACAAGCGCGATATCGGTTTTGTTGAGTACCTGATATGCTTTTTGAATACGCAGGCTGCCCAAAACGCCTTCATCGTCGATACCCGGAGTATCAATGATCATTACTGGTCCCAGCGGCAGCAGCTCCATAGCTTTATAAACAGGATCTGTGGTTGTACCTTTGGCTTCAGAAACGATTGCTAAATTTTGCCCGGTGATCGCGTTGATAAGGCTTGATTTGCCGGCGTTACGTTTACCGAAGATACCGATGTGAACGCGTTCAGAAGATGGGGTAGCATTTAAACTCATAAAATCACTTCCTTTTATATAAATTATATACTAAAATAGTGCGATTATAGTACAGATAAGTTTTCTGAAAAATATACAATATCACACTTGTATACAAAAGTGTTAAATTTATGTAACAGTTATTGACGATGTTGTTAGTTTTAAAGTATATTATATATGCGTGTGGAATAATTCACAACCAAACCAAAATAAAGGAGGCGTATGAATGAGTACTAATAATGATTCAACGCAGCATGTTCAAATCGCAGTAGCCGACCCTACACCCTTGGGACTATTTGGTCTGGCCGTCGTAACAATGGTGGCTTCTGCACAAAAATTAGGTATCGTTGAAGGAGTATCCTGGGTTTTGCCGTGGGCTCTTTTCTGCGGATCCTTCGCCCAGCTGTTGGCTGGTTATTTTGACTATTGCCATCGCAATATTTTTGGCGCAACAATTTTCAGTGCTTTCGGCTTTTTCTGGTCTGCAGTAGGTATGAGCTGGATGATTAAAGCAGGAACCTTTGGTCCTGGTCTGGCTGCTGGTGTGGATCCTAAAGCTATTGGTTTTGCATTTTTGGCCTATTTTATATTTGCCTGCATTGGTACCATTGCTGCGTCCTCTGCAAGTCTGTTCTTATTCGTAGATATGGTTTTCATTGATATCTTACTTTTAGGTTTAGCTTTAGACGGACTTGTATCGGCGGTCATTTCCCGCACACCATGGCTGCTTATGCTGAAATGGCAGTAGCGCTTATTTCCTTATATGGCGCCGGAGCCGGGTTCCTTAATAATTTCTATGGTCGTCAGTTCTGGCCTGTAGGAGCTCCGCTTGGTATCTGGAAAAAATAGTCTTGTTTGATAAAAAAGCACTGTGAGAATCTCACAGTGCTTTTACTTTTTTCAAAATTACTTAACAAGTTCCAGCCGTGGGTTGGGAAGATGTACTCGTCCTGCTTTAGCGCATACTTTGCCGTCTACCATAACGATATCCGCTGTAAAGTTGATATTACCGTCAAAAAGGCTTGATCCTACTGCATAAGTATCTACAGGAACCTTTAATGCTTCAAACTCTTTGATACGTTCGGCGTCAAATCCGCCGGAAACGATAATTTTTACATAATCGAAACCTTCTGCATCAAGTGCTGTGCGTACATTATGTACTAGTTCCTTGCAGACGCCTGTCGGTTTGAACATACCCATTTGGCTGAGCAGGCTTTTATCTACCATAGTGCCGGAGGTATCCAAGCGGACTCCTGCTAATTTGCGGCCAAGTTTGCGTGCTACCTGTAAAGTCGTACCAACACAGTCATTATCAAAGTCGACCAGGGCAATACGCGCAATATCAGGCGCTACATATTTATCAAAGGCGCTGGTTGCTGCCAGCGTGTCGCCGTTGTATGCTGCGATCAGGGCGTGGGGAATAGTTCCCAGACCTTTGCCATTGCTGGCTAAGGCGTTGGCATCAGTAGAGAAACCTTTGATACCGCCAATCATAGCAGCATAGCCGTCAGATTCCTGGGTTTGATAGGTATCATACCGGGCAGGGAAAAAGAGGACCGGTTTGCCGTTTGCTGCTTTGACAACACGGCGTACATTAGTAGCGATACGGCTTTGCCGCGCCAGAAAACCAAGATAGATAGTTTCCAGATGGGCAAAGTCTGCCAGATCACCTTCGATCGTCATTAGTGTTTCCCAGGGGGCAACCTCATCTCCGTCATGTAAAGCATGGATCGTAATATTTTCAGGATTATGTGCGCAGGTTTTGATCAGGGCGATAGTTTCATCGATGCCGCAAACAACTACCGGTTCACGGGTAAAAAGCTGCATCATTACTCTAGGATGGTGATTATCGCCATTCAGTATCTCTTCGGTACGCAGAAAATAAGCGTCGGTGTAATAACCGGCTTTGATTTTTTCTACCGGAAAATGAAAATGTTCAACTGGTAAACGATTTTTCATGATAACCTCCATCATTATATAGAATAAATTAGCTCTTGATATTGTGCTAATTACATTTTATGATACAATAATAGCGCTACAGGTTCAAGTTTTTTGATAAATTTTTCTTAAATGGAGTTTATAAATGGCATCTTGTGAAAAAAAATATACAATATTATTATTGTCGGCTCCGATAGGTTCAGGGCATAAGCTGGCTGCTCAAGCTCTGGAACAGTCTTTTGCACTGGCAGACAATGTGCAGGTAGTGCACGGAAGTATTTTTGACTTTTTTCCGGGCAGTATCGGCAATGCTTTTTTACGTTTTTATTTATGGGTACTCTCATATTGTCCCTGGCTGTATGAGCTGGCTTATAAATGGGGAAACCGTCAGAGCGGGTCGCTATGGCTGCGTAACTTTATTAATGGTACCTTAGCAAGTTTGGCACAGGATTTTATCGTCAGGACCAACCCCGATGCTGTAATTGCCACACATGCTACACCGGCAGGTATCATGGCTATCTATAAGAAAAAATTCAAGCCGGATTTGCTGTTGGGAGCGGTTGTTACTGATTATACTGTACATAAATGGTGGCTTTGCGAAGGCGTTGATGTGTATTTTGCAGCATCAGAAAATCTGCGTGCACAGTTTGATGGGATTGATGCTGAGGTTTTACCGACGGGAATACCGGTTCGGCGGCAATTTTACCAGGCATATGATCGTCAGGAGCTGCGTCGTAAATTTAATTGGTCTGAGCAGGATATAGTATGTCTGTTGATGGGCGGCGGCGAAGGCTTGTTACCGATGGAGAGCATAGTTAAAGCTTTCCACGGTTATTTGCCACAGCGTTTGAAAATAATTGCGGTCGCAGGACATAATGAAATTTTGCAGCACCGCCTGGAAATTTTTAAAGAAATACCACTGACTGTTTATGGATTTACGGATGATGTACCGGAGTTATTGCTGGCTGCTGATATTGTCGTAACTAAAGCCGGTGGTTTAACGGCGGCTGAAACATTGATTGCGGGCTGCAATTATATTATTTATAAGCCGCTGCCTGGTCAGGAAACAGGTAATGCTGTTTATTTAGAGCAGTATTGCGGTGCACAGGTAGCCGGTTCACCTCAGGAAGTAAAAACGATGGTCTGCCGATATGCGGATGTCGACTCCCAAGTACGCTTGCTTCAGAAGCAGCAGCGCAGCTTGAAATATGGTAAACCTGGAGCTGCAGAAGAAATAAGCAATTATATTTTAAAAAAACTTGAAAATAAGTAAAAGCTTGACCGTTGACTAAATCAACTCTATAATGAAATGGATTTGGGAAAAATAATATTTTGCGACACCCGGTTTTCGTGTGGATGCCTGCAATTTATCGGAGGCATTGCTGTGGAGCGTTATTATTGGGGTGCTTTAAGCGCTGCTGTCGGATTGGGCAACAGTAAGCTTGAAGCTTTAGTTGCGGTGTTTGGCAGTGCACGTAGTGCGTATCTTGCTGT
>ERZ859817.310-NODE-310-length-35738-cov-2.602360_pt1 | contig 35738 bp, 29 predicted proteins | sample MGYA00509986_ERZ859817 | MGnify/ENA primary metagenome ERZ859817 (study PRJEB30046, sample SAMN00715155) | human gut metagenome | study: EMG produced TPA metagenomics assembly of the A metagenome-wide association study of gut microbiota in type 2...
GCCTATAGATAAGCTTCCTCGGGCCTGCCTGATAGGTATATTCCTACACTTTCATGTAATTCTGCCTGAAATTTGCCTATATAGATTAATTATTTATTGTTCTTATAGGAACACGCAGAAGTATGTCCCTGAACAGAAACATACTTCTCCAAAAAAGAAAAGCAATGCCAGTCTAGTATCCGCTCTTCCTGACATTGCTTTATCTTTATATATTATATTGTCAGCTATCACTCCATATCCGGACACTTATATCCTGCATTAATCATATTAGCTCGCAGCTTTTCTACACTTATTCCAAGCTTTTGTGCACCCTTTTCCATACTTATGCTCTTATCTTCGACCAGTGAGTATATCATCTGGTTACCGCCAAGACTAAGTCCCTCTTTTATTCCTTTCTCAATTCCCCTGTCTTCAAGCCTCTGCGCTACATCACACATATTGCTCACCCCTTCCTTATCTGACAATATCTCTTCATATCTGCTATCCCCTGTCATAACCGATAAAAACTTTAGTATCTCATCCACATGCTTAATTGTTGTCTTATCATCTGGTATGTAATCTTTGTTCTTTCTCTTGTTCACAAAGAAATTAGCAACTATCTTATAATCACTTGTAAACTTTGCTATCTGTTCATCTGTCAGCCACGCTATCTCAAATACATTAGCTTTAGTGTCATTAACATACTTATCCAGATTATCCGGAACTTTAATAAGAGACTTAAGATTCTTTGGTGCTGTCCATTTTCTGTCTGTACCATAATACAGCACCATCGTTATTACCGGCACTATTGTTTTCTTATCATATTGTCCTCTGTATGAAGCACCTTCATATCCCGATATCCTTGCTGGCATTCTTTTCTCAACCTTTGTCTGATTCTCTATGCCATACAGGACTATGTCTGTACCTCCTCTTTTCCAATACTTAGCAATATCGCGTTCCTGTTCATGAACTTTTCCATCTTCAGCCTTATATTGTGAGTGAACTGTCGTATTAACAAGTTCATTCTCTTCAACCTCCGACTCCCCATCAAATAACAGTACATTAACAATATCCGCAAATATATCATTATTATCTTCCAGTACCTTTTGTGTTATATCTTTCTCTTTCATTCACATACAAGCAGTCTGTCATGAATCTTTAACCATAAATCATTTTTAATATACAATTAATATAAGTTTTTGTCAATACCGCAATTGCGGTTTGCTTATAAAGCATGCTGTCAGAAATTCAAAGAATAAATTGCTGGTTTGCTTTCAAAAAGCCTACTAAACTTGCATTACACAATAGTTTAGTAGGCTTTTATTTCAATATCAGGCCTTATCCCTCAACAGCCCTCGCGGCGGCTCTGGCTGTCAGCTTTCCATCTACAAGGTCAATAACAATATCATCCCCTGTATTGATATTGCCTGCAAGTATTAACTTGGCTGCCAGTGTCTCAACTGTCTTCTGGACATATCTCTTAAGCGGTCTTGCACCATACATTGGGTCAAATCCGTTTTCAACTATGAAATCCTTGGCTGCATCTGTAAGAACAATCTCAAGCTCTTTATCTGCAAGTCTCTTGTTAACATCTGCAACAAGAAGATTGATAATATTGCTGATATTATCCTTAGTAAGAGGCTTGAACATAATTATCTCATCAAGACGGTTAAGGAATTCAGGTCTGAAATGATTCTTTAAATCACCCATAACAGCTTCCTCTGCCTCTGGCTTAATTGAGCCATCAGGATTGATGCCTTCAAGCAGATGTGAAGAACCAATGTTACTTGTCATTATGATTATAGTGTTCTTAAAATCCACAGTTCTTCCCTGTGAATCAGTGATACGGCCATCATCAAGTACCTGTAAGAGGACATTAAATACATCTGGATGTGCTTTCTCAACTTCATCAAAAAGAACAACTGAATATGGTTTTCTTCTTACAGCTTCTGTAAGCTGTCCACCTTCATCATAACCTACATATCCTGGAGGCGCTCCGATAAGTCTGGATACTGAATACTTCTCCATATACTCGGACATATCAAGTCTTACTATATTAGATTCATCATCAAACAGACTCTCAGCCAGTGCCTTTGCAAGCTCTGTCTTACCTACTCCTGTAGGTCCTAAGAACAGGAATGAACCAATTGGCTTAGTCGGGTCTTTAATACCAGCCTTAGACCTTATGATTGCCTCTGTTACCTTAGTAACACCTTCATCCTGTCCTATAACTCTCTTGTGAAGCTGTTCATCAAGATTAAGAGTTTTCTGTCTTTCAGACTCACTTAACTTGCTAACCGGAATACCAGTCCATCTTGATATAATCTTAGCAATCTCTTCCTCAGTAACGCTTTCATGAACAAGGCTCATATCTCTGTTACTTGACTTCTTCTCAGCTTCTTCCAAAGCCTTCTGTGCCTGCGGAAGCTTACCATACTGAAGCTCTGCTGCCTTATTAAGATCATATTCTCTCTTAGCCTGTGCTATCTGGGTATTAATCTGGTCAATCTCTTCCTTTAACTTACTTACCTGATCAACAGAAGATTTCTCGCTGTCCCATTTAGCTTTCTGGATATTGAAATCAGACCTTAATTCTGACAATTCTTTCTGTAATGCATCAAGTCTTTCCTTACTAAGATTATCAGTCTCTTTCTTAAGGGCAGCCTCCTCAATCTCAAGCTGCATAATCTTTCTTCTCTTCTCATCAAGTTCTGCCGGCATTGAATCAAGTTCAGTCTTAATCATTGCACATGCTTCATCTACAAGGTCTATAGCCTTATCTGGCAGAAATCTGTCTGAAATGTATCTGTCTGACAAAGTAGCTGCACTTACAAGTGCGCCATCTGTAATCTTAACTCCATGGAACACTTCGTATCTGTCCTTAAGACCTCTAAGAATTGAGATAGTATCCTCAACTGTAGGTTCATCAACCATAACCGGCTGGAAACGTCTTTCAAGTGCCGGGTCTTTCTCAATATACTCTCTGTGCTCATCAAGAGTTGTAGCACCTATACAATGAAGTTCACCACGGGCAAGCATTGGTTTTAACATATTACCTGCATCCATAGCACCTTCTGTCTTACCTGCACCTACAATAGTGTGAATTTCATCAATAAACAGAATTATCTGGCCTTCAGATTTCTTAACCTCATCAAGTACAGCCTTAAGTCTTTCCTCGAATTCACCACGATACTTTGCACCTGCAACAAGTGCGCCCATATCCAGTGCAAAAAGCTTCTTATCCTTTAAACCTTCTGGAACATCACCTCTCACAATTCTCTGTGCAAGTCCTTCAACAACTGCTGTTTTACCAACACCAGGCTCACCAATAAGAACCGGATTGTTCTTAGTCTTACGGGAAAGAATTCTTATTACATTTCTTATTTCATTATCTCTGCCGATAACCGGATCAAGCTTTCCATCCTTAGCTCTTTCTACAAGGTCAGTAGCATATTTGCTAAGAGTATCATAAGTTGCCTCCGGATTATCTGAAGTAACACTCTGGTTGCCTCTTACTGTGGCAAGAGCTGATAAAAATGTTTCCCTGTTAATTCCATATGTCTTAAAAAGCTGCTTTATGCCCTTGTTAGGTGCTGCAATCATCGCAAGCATAAGATGCTCAACAGAAACATACGCATCACCCATTCTCTTTGCTTCATCTTCTGCATTTACTAAAACCTTATTAAGATCATTGCTTACATAAAGCTGTACATTTCCTGAAACCTTATTCTTCTGGCTAAGCATAGTCTCAATATTCTTTATAAATACATCCTTATCAATTCCCATCTTCTCTATCAGGCTCGCGATAAGACTATCTTCTATAGTTAAGAGACTGTACAGAAAATGCTCCTGATCAATCTCCTGATTACCATAATCGTAGGCAATCTTCTCGCACTGGTTAACAGCCTCAATAGACTTCTGTGTAAATTTATTAATGTTCATACGATTACCTCCTTCTATTACAATGAATGCTTAACTTCACTGTTTATCTATTGTTTTCCTCTTACAATTGATGTTATACATCTCATTGTTAGCACTGTCAAGAGGTGAGTGCTAATGAATTTATTAAAAAAATATAAAGCCAGCAAAATACTGGCTTTACACTATAATAAATAATTAAATTATATATTTTTATCGCTTTATGTACCTTATCAATCTGATATAAGCAGCACAGAAACATCATTAACATTTGTTCCCGTAGGTCCTGTTATAATAAGCCCCTCTGTTAGTTTCAAAGCATTATAAGCATCATTATTCTTAAGCACTTCAAATATATCTATTCCTTTATTCTTTAAAACTCCTGCTGTATCACCATCGCTATATCCCCCTGCCGCATCCGTAGGTCCGTCTGTTCCATCGCTGCCTATACTGAATACTGCTGCATTTGACATTCCCTTAATACCTTCCGCTGCCGATAATGCAATTTCCTGATTTCTTCCACCTTTCCCATGTCCTGTAATATTAACAATCGTTTCACCACCTGCTATGTATGCCAGCTTCTTTCCTGACTTACAATGTGTCTTTGCTATAGATGCAAGAAAACTTCCGGCTTCTTTTGCCTGACAGCATAACTGGTCCGTAAGCATTACTGGTTCATATCCATACTTTGAACATTCCCTTGATACTGCACTGCATAATTCACGCACACTTCCATTAATAAAAGTTGTTACATTATCCAGTTTCTTCGGTGTCTCAATATCCATCAGCTTTTTTATATCTTCACTTATATTAAGATTATATTTTTCTACAATGTGCCATGCTTCTTCACATGTTGTTGTATCTGCACATGCCGGACCTGAAGCAATCATATCCAGTGGGTCACCAAGTATATCTGATAATACTATTGATAATACATGCGCCGGTTCACATAATTTTGCAAACCGTCCGCCCTTTACTTCTGATAAGCGTTTTCTTATCGTATTAATCTCAACAATATCTGCACCGCATGCAAGTAACTGATTAGTTATATCCTGCAATTCTTCTCCTGTAATCTTCGGCTTCTCAAATAAAGCACTTCCTCCACCTGAAAGAAGAAAAAGCACTGTATCATTCTTATTGAGTCCGCTTACCATCTCAATAACTGCCTGTGTTGCTTTAAATGAATTCTCATCTGGAACAGGGTGGCCTGCCTCAAAACATTCTATTCTTTCAATCGGCTCTTTTACATGTCCATACTTCGTTATTACAATTCCTTCATTTATTCTGTCTCCCAGACAGTCACTTGCCGCCTTTGCCATCTGCCATGCGGCTTTTCCTACTGCTACAAGAATAACTTTTCCATCAAATTTCCTGTCTTTAAGTGTTTTCTTAACTGCTTCATCCGGAAGAACTGCTTTAATTGCCGCATCAATTATATTATCTGCAACCGCTCTTAATTCTTTATTCATAAGATTCTCCTTCCTGACATTATAATAACCTGTCAACAACATTTATAATTTTGTGTCTGCCAGTTTTTCATAATAATGTATAATTGCACTGTGGTCGCTGCTTCCATCTCCATTGTTATGCAGATACTGCATTATTTCCTGAACCTGTGCTGTCATCGGTACTGGAGCTCCAACACTATGAGCACACTCAAGTGCATTATTCAAATCTTTAATATGTAAATCAATTCTGAAGCCCGGTTCAACATTATCCTCTATCATCATTGGAACTTTGGCATTCATAACAGTAGACCCTGCTAGTCCGCCTTTTATTGCCTCAAATACACACTCAGGATCTACTCCGGCTTTTTTTGCCAGAATGAAGCTTTCAGAAACTGCCTGGATATTACATGCAACAATTATCTGATTGGCAAGTTTTGTTGTATTTCCAGCTCCAAGTTCACCACATCTTGTAACTGATGAACCCATATGTGTAAGAATCTGTTTATACTTATCAAATGTTTTCTCATCTCCACCAACCATAAATGCAACTGTTCCATCTATTGCTTTAGGTTCTCCTCCTGACACAGGTGCATCAAGCATATCAATTCCTTTTTCTTTTAATACATCACCAATATATCTGCTGTCGACAGGATTAATTGAACTCATGTCTATAAAACATGTTCCTTTTTTCATATAACCCGCAATACCATTTTCCCCGAGCATTACATCCTTTACCTGAGGACTGTTTGGAAGCATTGTTATAACCACATCACTCTCCGTGCCAATCTGTTTTAAATCACCACTTCTCGCACCTGCCTGTACAAGTTCATCGACATTTTCCTTATGATGGTCATTAACAATCAATGTATATCCAGCTCTGCAAAGATTCTTTGCCATCGGTTTTCCCATTATTCCCAATCCAACAAAGCCTATAACCATATATAATCCTCCTGATATTGTTCTAAATGTATTGTTATTATAATCTTTCTTTTATATAATAATGCGACCATACTGATAAGTCCATATAGTTCTCATAAGTATAGCCGCATTATGTAACATTTATATTATAAAATTAATGAAAGAATAAATATTTCAACCATTGCTGCAATACCCATTATTAATGTGCACACTGTCTGTGTCTTATATCCCTGTTCAGGATTCATGTCACCAAAATTAGTAACTACCCAGAAGTATGAGTCGTTAGCGTGTGATACTGTCATGGCACCAGCGCCTATAGCCATTACACAAAGCACTGTCTTAACAGGTGATGCAAGTCCAAGTGCTCCAAGCAGTGGAGCAATGATACCTGCTGTAGTTGTAATTGCAACCGTCGAAGAACCCTGTGCTGTCTTTAATATTGCTGCAAGAAGGAATGGGAAGAATATTCCAACTGCTGAAAGCACTTCTGCATGCTGTGTAATAAATGCAACCATTGAGCTTGATGAAATTACCTTTCCTAACACACCACCAGCTGCTGTTACAAAAAGTATAGGACCAACTGTCTTTAATGTCTCATTGGTAATATTGTAAAAATCGGACATCTTATGTGCCGTTGCAAGCTGGATTACTGCAAATATTGTACCAACAGCAAGTGCTATAATTGGTTTTCCAAGGAACTGGCATGCTATGTCAAGTGCGCCGGTCCAGCCAGCCATTGATGAAATTGAACCAAGTGCCATAAGAATGATTGGTACAAGAATTGGAGCTAATGCATTAAATCCATTAGGAAGTTTTCCATACTCTGCAACTAATTCTTCATATGTCTTGGTAACCTCTCCATTGTCTGTTACTTCATCAGCACTCTTTACTCTCTTTCCAATAAACTTAGCATATACAAGACCTGCTATAAGAGGAAATATTGAACATACAACACCAAGTCCCATTACAAGTAAAAGATTATCTCCAACTCCAAGTGTATTAGCAGCTGCTATCGGACCTGGTGTTGGTGGAATAAACACATGAGAAATATAAAGTCCTGCTGAAAGTGCTACTGTCATTGCTACACTTGAAACTGCTGTTCTTTTTACAAGTGCTTTTCTTATTGGATTAAGAATTACAAAACCACTGTCACAGAACACAGGAATTGAAACAACCCAGCCCATAAGCTCTATTGCAAGTTCTGGTCTTTTCTTTCCTACTACCTTAATTACCATATCTGCCAGCTTCAATGCTGCTCCTGTTTTTTCAAGTACCGATCCAATCAATGCACCTAATATAATAACAATACCGATGCTGCTGAATGTACCTGAGAATCCAGCTCCTATAACTGTTGGAATTCCAGACACCTTCGTTCCGTCTGGTTTTACAGTATCAACAAATGGAATCCCTGCCAACATTGCAAGAATAAGTGATACCGCCATAATTGCTAAGAAAGGATGAACCTTAAACTTAGAAATTGCAACTATCATCACAATGATAGCCAAGACAAATGCAATTATCAATGCTACTCCTGTCATAAAAACACCTCATTTCTATTTTATTGTTGTACGGTTTGCACAAATCTTTGTGCTTTGTATGACACAATAATAGCATGTAAAGTTCAATAGCAAAATGTTACACAGCACATAATATCATTTTTATTTTGTATTATGTAACAATAATGGTAAATCATATTTTTCATTAATTAATTCATCAGTAATTATGTATGCCAGATACAACGCTGGACTTTCTGTTGGTTTCCTGACATCAAGTCCTGTTATTTCTTTCAGTTTTGATATTCTGTATTGTAATGTATTCTTATGAATATACAGATTGTCTGCTGCTTTCTGTATTGATCCCTGTGCATTAAAATACGCTTTCATCAACGCAATATTTTCACATATATCATTATAATCCATATCTTTGAATACCTTCTTTAAATATTCAAGCTTAATCTCTGTCGGTACATTGCTTATTAAAAGTTCAAGACTAATATCCTCATAGCATATAATCTGTTCATGTTTTTCAGCTGCAGCCGTCCATGCCCTATGTGCTTCAACATAAGCTTCATGCATATCATAGCTTTGAGCTGAATCTATACCAATATTCAGTTCAAACTTATCTTTTTCCCACACATATCCTGCCAGCTCTTCTGCAAATTTAACCACATCTTCTGTATCCATATTATCTATGATTATTATCTGTCTTGAAGCGTTCCTGAAATGCATTTTATAATTATTTCTCTTTAAAAATACATCAACATCATTCTCAAATTTTGCAATCTGAGACTGTCCCTGCTGTGAATCTTTAAGGTTGTCCAACTCATCTATGCTGGCAATAAACACTCTTCTTGGCTTATTAATATCTATTCCCAAAGCCATTCCACGGTCTTCTAAATCAGCATTCTTATATCCTCCATTTATAAGCCATTCTTCATAGAAAGCATTCCTTACACGCTTATTCATAAGCTGTCTATAGTTTGCACGACTCTCCATCAAAAGAATTTCCGTCATCTTTTTTAACAGTTTTCCAGACGTTATAACCTCTTCATATCCACCTGTCATTCCTATCACTCCTACTATTCCGCCATCAAGTTCAAGTGGAAGATTAATTCCTTTTTTTATGCCTTTTGATAAATCATCTTCATCAATATAATATTCCTCAAGATTTTCAGATATAATCTTATATGCACCATAATGAAAATCCCCTATTCTGGATTTATCACGACTTGCAATTATATGTCCTGTCTCATCCATAAGATTAATATTCTGTTTAACAAGTTTTGAAATTTCTTCAACAATCTGAGTTGCAGAATTCTTTGATATATGCATAACACGTATCTCCTTTTTCATAAGGATGTGACGGATTCCGTCACATATTCTTTCTATATAATATTGTACCATACATTTTATATCATTAAATTGTCATATCATACAAATTTATGAATAAATTAGATATTCAGGATTCATAATATTAATTAATAATTATGAATGAAAAAGGAGTATTATATGAGTAATAATATGGATCTTGGATACGATATGTTCTGCTATCAATGTGAACAGACAGCCGGCGGAAAAGGCTGCACTAAACTCGGCGTATGCGGAAAGACGCCAGAAATAGCCAATCTTCAGGATTTGCTTATCTATCAGCTGAAAGGTATCAGCTTCTATGCCAGACATATTCTGGATTCAGGACTTAATGTTGACAAATCTGTTGTCAGCTTTATTGAGAATTGTCTTTTTACCACTCTTACCAATGTTAATTTCAATGTAGATGACCATGTCCATCTTCTTAAACAATCCCAGGACATCAAAAATAATCTGAAAAATATAGTAGGGACAACTGATTATATTACCCCATCTGCTGCATACGAACTGCCAGAAACTAAAGCTGATATGCTGCGTGACGCGCCAATGGCAGGCATTATGTACGACAAAACTCTGGATCCTGATATCCGCTCATTAAGACAGACTATTCTTTATGGTCTTAAAGGAATAAGCGCCTACGGTCATCAGGCAAGGGAACTTTCATACTATAGTGATAATGTTGACAATTTCTATATCATTGCACTCAAAGCAATAACAGATAACACCCTGACTGTCGAAGAACTTATCCGTCTGACTCTTAAAACAGGTGATATGGCTATTGAGATAATGAAAAAACTTGATGAAGCAAACACAACCATATATGGTAATCCATCACCACACCCGGTCAACGTTCACATTAAGAAAGGTCCCTTCATCATTGTTTCCGGTCATGACCTTAAAGACCTTGAAATGCTTCTTAAACAGACCGAAGGCCTTGGCATTAATATATATACCCACGGGGAAATGCTCCCTTCCCATGGTTATGAAGGTCTTAAAAAATATAAGCATCTTGTAGGTAATTTTGGCGGCGCATGGCAGGACCAGCAAAAACAGTTTGATAATCTTCCCGGCTGTATCCTTATGACAACCAATTGTCTCATGCGTCCAAGAGACACATATAAAGACCGTATATATTCTACTAATGTTGTAGGCTGGGATGGCATAAAATATATAGAGAAGAAGCCTGACGGTGAAAAGGATTTTTCTGAAATCATAAAACAGTCTCTTGAACTTGGAGGCTTTACCGAAGAGCAGGAAGCAAAAGAAATTCTAGTAGGATTCGGACATGAAGCTGCTCTGTCTCATGCAGGTGAACTTGTTGAAGCCGTAAAATCAAAACAGATACGACATTTTTTCCTGATTGGTGGCTGTGATGGTGCAAGACCTGGCAGAAGTTATTTTACTGATTTTGCCACTATGGTTCCTGATGACTGCATGATTCTCACTCTTGCATGCGGCAAATATCGTTTCAATAAGCTTGATTTCGGCACAGTTGCCGGACTTCCAAGGCTTCTTGATATCGGACAGTGTAATGATGTATATTCTGCTATTCTTATTGCCAATGCCCTTGCAGATGCATTTGATACAGATGTCAATGGACTTCCTTTATCTCTTATTGTTTCATGGTATGAGCAGAAGGCTGTTGCAGACCTTCTCGCCCTGTTAAGCCTTGGCATTAAGAATATTTATCTCGGTCCGACACTTCCAGCATTCTTAAGCCCTAATGTATTACAGTACCTTGTAGACACTTTCCAGTTAAGACTTATAAGCAATCCGGAAGATGACATTAAGACATGTCTTGGACAGGCTGTTTAAATGTTCCTCCTAAAAAGGCTGCCACAAAGTGACAGCCTTACATACCTCATTAACATTCTTATAATTCTGCCAGTCCGGCAAGTGCAACATATTTTTCTGATACTGTAAACCATGTAGGGAAATCTGTTATTCCTGACTGTGGCAGATTGAATATCCGCTGGAACTCCTTAACAGCTGCTGCCGTCTGCTCACCATATATTCCATCAGTACTTAGGACCGGAATAGAACTATAATACTCTCCTATAAGGTTAAGCTGTTCCTGAAGCTGTCTTACCTTCTGTCCTGATGAACCTATATCAAGATTAGTTCCCGGCCATGAATAAGGAATTCCGCTTATCTGTTCTGCCGCATTAATATACACATCCTGACCATAATAATATCTTAATATATCAATCGATGAATAATTCTGATCTCCCAGATACTTGCTTCCCCACTGTGAAAGTCTGTTAGGACATGTCACCCTCTTTCCATCACAATACTGTGTAAGTATTGGCTGCTTTACATTAGGTCTTGATATGTAATTGTCAAATATATCATCTACTACCTGTGATATACTTTCGAACACATTTCTTCCATTAACCCATTTCTGATCATATGCTGTTGATGATGTTATTGTAAAATCATAAAATTTGTTTCTATACCATTCTGTATATACCCGGTTTAATGTAAATGACATAATAGCAAGCACATTTGCCTCAATTGTCTGCCTCGGCCATGTTGAATATATCTCAGAGCTTGCTACATTCTTAATATAATCCTTATAAGTAACATAATAATTATCTGCCTCAGTATCTTTAGGCGGTCCGTCATGTACAACTACAATTTCAGGAACAACAACTCTGTCAAGCACAATTTCACCCGACTGACCCATAGGCTTAATCTCTTCTTCATCAATCTTAGGTGGGTAATCTCCATATAATGTGTTAACAGGTATGACTATATTATTCTGTGAATTATCCCTTGCAGACATCTTTACATTCTGAATGCTTAGCTCCCCCGAAAACATATCACTGCCTGATATATTTACATTATCAAATCCTGGCGCACTTACAGCTATGTCATACTCTGAAAATGGCTGCCTGTTCCCCGGTTCCATGCTATATTCAATTGGAGGCGTTCTTAAGTCGTTAAATATACTTATCCCGTCTCCGTCTGTACCACTTTCTCCTATTATATTATCAGGATTTCCTGTATACGACAGTCTTACAGCCGCTCCTTTAATTGGCACATTTTCTTCATTGACAACACTTACCTTCAATCGGCCTTTATCAATATTATTTTCTGGCACTTCAAATGTATGTACATATCCAACGTTCATAATCTGTCCTCTTTCTCATCTTAAGATAAATATATGTGACAGGTACGCTTATTATGTCTTTTGCATACAATAATATGATTAATGTTATTGGAGATATTATGGCTCAATATAAGATTGCTGTAGATGCCGGACACGGCGGTAGCGACTATGGTGCAACATATAATGGCAGAGCTGAGAAAGATGACAACTTAAAGCTCGCTCTTGCCGTAGGTGATATATTAGAAAAAAATGGTATTGACGTTGTGTACACCCGTACTACTGATGAATATGAGACACCTTTTAAAAAAGCGACTGATGCCAATGATGCTAAGGCTGATTATTTTGTTTCAATCCACAGAAATTCATCCCCTACGCCTAACCAGTACACAGGCGTGGAAACTCTTGTTTACAATAATTCCGGTATTAAATCACAGATGGCTGCCAATATCAATTCTGAGCTGGAAAAGGCTGGCTTTAAAAATCTTGGAATTACCGAACGTCCTAACCTTGTTGTACTCAAACGGACAAAAATGCCTGCCGTACTTGTAGAAGCCGGCTTTATTAACAACGATAAAGATAATGAAACATTTGATAAGAACTTTAACCAGATTGCAAATGGAATCGCAGATGGCATTCTTAAGACCCTTGGAATTAAACCAAAGACAGATAATACTACTGCACAGGCTGCTTCAGGTGAAGTCTTATCAGTGAAATCAGATTCTGCCAAATCCGCTGAAATCATGCCTGCAGCATGCGAAAAAAAGCCTGCGCCTCCTGCTAAACCAGCATGTAACTGCGATGATGACCTCTCTCCTGAGCCACTATATCGTGTTCAGGTTGGTGCCTACCGCAATAAAAATAATGCAGACCGCATGCTTAATTCCCTGCTTATTGAAGGATTCCCGGCTTTTATCATATATGAAAACGACTATTATAAAGTTCAGGTTGGTGCTTTCAGACAGCTTTCAAACGCCATTAAAATGGAGCAGAAGCTGCGTAAATTCCGATACAACACATATATTGTATACTCATAAATATACGCTGCCCCATTGAATTATTTAACACTGTATATTATGCTCTGTACTTCATCATCCTTCATAACGAACGAAAGTCTGGTGTTACCTGATTCATACAGAAGCTGTCCGTCAGCTTCTGTATAATCACTTCCATATGCTGATACAACCTTATCCTTCTTATCGCCAATACGGACACCTTCTTTAGTCTTAACAGCATCATCCATAAGTGTTATAGAATAAAGCTTATCATTTCCGTCCTTCTGATATCCCTGTAGTGTTACGCTATCATAGTAATAGAATTTGTCCATTCCTTCAAATGCACAGCTTTTAGCTTCATAGTAACCACCAGAAGGTTCTCCAAGCTTAGATGTATATTCTGTAAGATCGCCATCTGTCTTTAACTCTATGCCTTTTAATTCAAATGAATACTTACTTTCCGTCTGCTGTGATGCAACCGGCTTGTCCTGACTATTATCTGGCAGTGTTGATATTCTTCCACATGCTGCCATCATAACTCCTGCTGCAAGTACTGCCGCTAACATTAAACTCTTCTTTCTCATAATCAATCTCCCTGTTTCTCTTCGTAATATTTATTAACTATTGTCTGCCATACATTCTTATATGATTCATCCTGTCTGTGATCTGTAAGCCCGAATTTCTTCACAAGCTGTTCCCCAAGATATAACGACAGCTTCTCAGCTCCTTCCACATTAAGATGCTGTCCATAATCAAATGTATCAGTAGTATAGTCTATACCTATATTTTCAGCCTCATTAATTGTATTAAGATACAATATTCCATGCTCATCCGCATAATCATTCACCTGCTTATCCCATTCATCATACCAGTGAGGAAATACACTTGGTGCCTTCATAAGCACAAGATTAATACCATTATCTTTACAAAGTGAATATATCTTATCAAGATACTCCATGTTCCTGTCACTGAATGTATAATTAGCAAGTGGAGCAGCTTTTGGTATAGTCGTAACTGGTCTTACTCCCTTCTGCATAAGATAACCGTTAGTTGTGACGGATGGTGTTTTCCACATATATCTGAAATCCTCTGATGACAATTCACTCCATCTTGAGTGATATCTCAACAGTGGAAATATATAGCTGGCTATATTCTCATCTTCTGTCATTGACTCCCTTATAGAAGCTATCTTATACTTGGAAAGCTTCATGCCATCCAGTGTCATTCTGTTATAAGCCTCGCTTTTGGCATCTCTTTGTGTCATTGCAAGTACATTTACAATAACAACCTGCGGTTTCTCATACTTAAGCGTATCTTCGAGCAGATAATACGACTGCCATATAAGCTGTTCCGCACTTCCACGGATATAACTTGATATCCCGTAATTCTCCCACATTGTAACCGGGGATATATTCTCATATACTTCACAGTCACCAAGAATAAGCACATCGTGATTCTTTTCACTGTTGTAATATTCCTCAATCATTGCACCTTCTTTAATATCTGATGCATATTTAGGAACTAACAGACACTGTAAAAGATACAGACATACTATCGGTATTATGATAACTGCAATACCTGTACATATTTTCTTTCTCAAAACTGTCTCCATTCCTTAGAAAATGCTTTCTAAAACTGATTATATATAAACTGACTTGACTCGTATCCGGTTCCATAGATTCCCAACACAGCTATAAGCAGAAAAATCACAAGAAATACTATATACCTTATAATATAATTTTTCTGTGCAAGCTGCTCTCTGACCGGACATCTTCTCTCAAGCAGGCTTACCACAAACATTATAACCACACCTGCAAAAAGTACTATATAATCAGCTGCTGATAAACCAATACTCCACATTCCCTTAGTGAATACAGCCGCATAATTACCACCTGTAAACATTGAGAAAAACATACGGAATGCCTCTGCAATATTTCTGTAGTAATCAAGCATCTGCAGACAGCATACTATAGCAGTAGTTCTTATTATCTCAAATACTTTGTAGTATTTTATCTTTCTGTAACCTAACCTGTTATCTGCCTTCTCATATAACGGCTTAAGTTCCTGAGAAACAAGCATAATTATGCTGTTCAAAAGTCCCCACACTACGAAGTTCCAGCTTGCACCATGCCATATTCCTGTCACAAACCACACAGTAAGACTTGAAAAATACACCGGAAATCTTGAACCTACCGGCTTTCCTACATGCTTCTTAAGCCACCTTGATACCTTATTCATCCATTTAGACATTGATAACGGATAGAAAAGATAATCCTTAAACCATGCACACAACGTAATATGCCATCTTCTCCAATACTCCGCAATGCTCTTTGAAAAGAATGGTCTTCTGAAATTCTCTGGAAGAGTAATTCCAAACATCTGTGCAACACCAATTGTAATATCTATGCCACCTGTGAAATCTGCATACAGATCAATTGCATACAGCAGCATTCCTACAAATGCATATGCACCATAATACACTGAAACATCCGACTGTATTGTTGCAAGTCCGATTGCTGCCCTGTCTGCGATTACCATCTTCTTAAAATATCCCCACAGAATTCTCTCAAAACCATACTGTATATTAACCCACGAGAAAGCATGACTTTCAAACAGGCTTTTCTTCAGATCATTCCATCTGCTTATAGGTCCCTGTACAAGCTGTGGGAAAAAGGACACAAACAGTGCATATCTGAACGGATTCTTCTCTGCATCTGCAACACCGCGATACACATCAATCATATATCCGGTAGACTGGAATGTATAAAATGATATTCCCATCGGAAGTATAAAATCAACCGTATTAAATGTTGTAAATGTGACTATAAACATATTGGTGTATTTAAGTACAGCAAGTATTCCAAAATTAATAAGCAGAACAATAGTAAGAAACATTTTCTGTTTTCTTAATGAAATGTTCTTTAGCTTTTTCTTTTCATCTCTGGATATATCACCTTTATGTTCCTCTATGAAGCGTACAGACCTGTCTTTCTCCCTGTATATAAGCCTTGCACCTGCATACGTCGTTACGATAGTTGTCACTATGAATATTATTCCGCTTAATCCGGCATACACATAGAATAACATATTCATACATAACAGTACTATCCACTGAATACGTTTAGGAACAACATAATATAAAATAAGTGCAACCAGAACAAATAAAATAAACTGATAAGATGTAAATAACATTTATCTTACTCCTCCCTAATATGAAAACTCTTCTGAAGGAGTTGCCGGATACGCGGACATATCTCTTCTATATATTGAATTTCCTCTGTTAATATAATCCTGCACCTGTGAATCTGTCAGCATAAAACATTCAAATCCATCATACATTCTTGTTGAATCAAAATGATACCAGCCTGTTCCAAGATTACATAAAACCCAGCTATGATCTCCAGACCTTGCGCCCTGATTATCAACCCATATACACTCAGCTCCTATCCCTTCAAGGAGCGCTCTGTCAACAGAAGCATATGTGAAACAGTCACCCGACACATATCCATTCTTCTTAATCACTTTTAATGCCTCAAATGCTTCATCCTGCCATTCTGAACTCTGTGTATAACTGTTTCCTGCATATCCAATCTTAGTATGTGCATACTTATATATTGCCCTTGCTTTCTGTCCTTTAGACATTGAATTATCTGTAATATCCTGAAGAACTGCAGCTACAACTTCATCAAGAGTTGAATAACTGCTGTTTACTTTAACTTCCTGTGTCTCCTCTTCAATAAAAGTAAATGTCGCTTCTTCTATAGTCTCATTACCATCTGAATCTACTGCTTTATAATAAACAATATAACTTCCCGGCTGTGAAGTATTAACCTGTGATTTATCAACCTCAACATCAATCTCCTGCCCTGAGAAATCTGTTGCATACACATCTGTCATATATGAAACTTTACTGCCTATATAATATGTCTTATCTGATATACCATGAATTACCGGTGGCTCAACATGAATATCTGACGGCTGGTCATTAACATCTGACTCACTGCCCTCTTCTGACTGATTATTCCCTTCTGACTGGACAGCTTCTGTCTTAATACTTCCTTCGGAAATATTATTCTTGTTGTTACATCCTGTCACTGCTGCAGATAACATAACTGCAACACTTATCAATCCATATACAAGAACTCTTCCTGCAAAATATCTGTGTTTAATCATTGTTCACATGCACTTGTATTATTCAAATGCTATTCTCCTTAAATTTTAATCATATAATTATAACTCACATCAATTTATATAGTCAACCTGTAAAACCGGCTCTTACTATAAACTATAAAAATGCTGATACCAGATATAGTTTCCAATATCTGATACCAGCATATACATTTTACATTTAGATTCTTAATTAATCCGTATTATTCTGTTTTTCCGTCAGTTTCAGGCTCTTTAGCTGCTGCACTCATCTCTTCTGGAAGACCTGTGAAATTAACGTTCTTAGTAGTCTTGGCATCATATGTATTAGCCTTCATGACTTCTGTCAGGTCAAAACCTGTAGTTTCCTTGATACTCTCAATTGTCTTAGCAAGAACTGACGGTACATTACCACTGAAAGTTCCTACTCCGTTCTCCCCTGAGCCTCCATCAATAATAGTAACCTTATCAATGCTTTCAAGAGGCTTTGCAATTGCTTCTGCCATCTGTGGAAGGACTTTAATAATCATCTCTGTCATAGCAGCTTTACCATACTTAGCCATTGCCTCTGCTTTCTTTTCCATAGCCTCAGCCTCAGCAAGACCTCTTGCTTTAATGCTTTCTGCATCTGCAAGACCTTTTGCCTTAATGCTTTCCGCTTCAGCAATTCCCTGTGCCTTAACAGCCTCTGCTTCCTGCTCTTTAGCAAATCTGTCTGCTTCTGCCTGTGCTTTCTTAGCCTCTGCCTGTTTCTGAATTTCAAACTGCTTTGCTTCTGCTTCCTTCTGTCTCTGGTAAAGTTGTGCATCAGCCTTCTGCTGTGTTGCGTATTTCTCTGCTTCTGCCTGTTTACGGATATCTGCATCAAGTGTTTTTTCCTTAACAGCAATCTCTTTCTCTCTTAACTCAATCTCTTTCTCCTGCTTTGCAATATTAGCATCAGCAGTTGTAATTTCGATTGTTTTTCTCTGTTCCTGCTGCTGGATTTCGTATGCAGCATCAGCCTCAGCTTTCTTGACATCTGCTGCTCTCTTTAATTCTTGTTTCTTAATCTCAAGTTCGTTATTTCTTTCTGCAATAGCAGTCTCAGCTTCGATTCTTGCATCATTTGCCTGCTTTGTTGCATTAGCTTTGGCAACTGCGATATCCCTTTCTGATTCTGCTCTTGATATCTGTGCTGATTTACTGATGCTTACCACCCTGTCAATACCAAGGTTCTCAATAACATTTCCCTCATCAGTAACATTCTGGACATTAAAGCTTACTATTTCAAGACCCATTCTTGCCATATCAGGAGCAGCATTCTCCTGTACCTTCTCAGCAAACATCTTTCTGTCCTGAACAATATCTTCCAGCCTCATCTGTCCTATAATCTCACGAACATTACCCTCTAATACATCTCCTACTGAGTTTCTGATATAATCTTCGTTCTTGTTAAGGAAGTTGCTTGCTGCTTTCTCAAGCATTTCCTTAGAAGAACCAACCTTAATCTTTACAGCAGAATCAATGTTGACATTGATATATTCGTTAGTCGGAACTGATTCCTTAGTCTTAACATCAACAGAAATCATCTTAAGTTCAAGTTTATCAACTCTCTGTAAGAATGGAATTCTTAACGCTGACTTACCAATAACAAACTTAGGATTCTTTCTTAAACCAGAAACAATCAATGCCCTGTCTGTTGGTGCTTTAATATAACTTGCAAGAATAAACACAACAAATAAAATCACAACTACCCCAATAATAATTGCCAATTCCATATTATATACCCTCATCTTTCTAATTACTCATTAGTTAATAACTGCCATTAAAACCCAAGTCTTGCACTACCAGAAGAACTCTTTCCATTAAACAATTCATTATATAACTTATCACTGAAAACATTAGATAAAACATTTAAATTCTTCATAAGCTCATATGCCAGTGTTGTGCTCTGGGTCTCTGTAAGATTAGCAAGATTGTAAGCACCTGAATAATCTGATGCAGAATATTTTAACTTGCTGAATTCTTTCTGTGTTGCTTCACCTGAAAGTTTCATATCTATATTGCTGTCATCAATATTGCTGTTCACATAAAGATTATCAATCTTAACTGTTGTTCCTGATGAACTAAGTTCTGCTCCTGCTTTGATATACTCTTTATTCTGAGTCATCTCTAATGCCAGTGCAGCCTTATCATCCTGTGTCTTTACTGTATACTTCATATTAATATCATCAACATCAGCTTCGATAACAACATATTCAAATGGATTGTCATTACCAAGAAATGAGATTGCAACAAATCCTTTTTCGCTTGTATTATAATCTGCTGCATCAATTGCAAGTCTTACAATCTCATCATTCTTATTAATATACATTGACAATGTAACTGGCTGCATATCACTTAATGAACTCTCAATACTGCTCTTGATAGTTGTCTGTGAAACGCCTGCCATTGTAAGAATTGTCATATAAGAAGAAAGATCTTTACTTGCATATAATTCATCAATAACTGTTTCGCATGCCTTAATAACAGTCTCCTTAGTTATTGTAATGCTATACTCAGAAACCTTGATATCTCCGTTATCCGAATTATATGTAAATTTATCACCCTTCTTGTATTCACATTCTTCTGCAAATGTGTTAATCCCCTTAACTACACATTTAACTGCTGCATTAACAGGTTCTCTGTATAATTCAATATTGCTTGTATCTATTGCTGAGAAATACTTTGAAATACTACCCAAACTTCCATAAGAAAATCCCGAATCAATTTCATCCTCAAACTGTGCCAGTGAGATTACGAATGACTCTGAGAATAACTCAGGCACTTTGAAATACATATTATTGCCATCTGAATAAAATGTAACTGTAAGTGCTGTAGCTGATCCATTCTGTAGCTTAATCTCTCCTGCCATCTTCTCTGTTGAAGCATCCATCTGAATATCATATGTAACTGTATCAGCCTTGATATAATCTGAATACTTCTCGCCATCAATTGTTGCAGTATCAATCTTTAATGTACCTGTTATCTGATTCTTGTCTGATACAGATGTAAGTGACATATTATCAAGTGCACTGCTTGCTGTATCCTCAAGACCTGTTCCAAGCTTCTTGATAGCTGCTATTGCATGCTTATCTGGTGACAATACATTAGGAAGTACTACAAATCCGAGTACTGCTGCCGCTGCAGCAATAACTGCTATTATAGCAACTACTATTGGCCACTTCTTCTTTTTCTTCTTAGGCTGTGGCTGCATAGGAGGTGCTTCCTGATATCTTGGTACATCTGCATTCACTGGTGGAACTTCCCCTGACTGTGGCTGTGTTCCGAACTGCTGCTGTACTGTCTCATTAAACTGTGGCTGTGTTCCAAACTGCTGCTGTTCAACTGGCTCACTCTGTATCGTCTGTGCAACTGGTTCGTTCTGTACAGGTGTTTCCTGTACTGGCTGTGGATTTAAAGGATTTCCACACTTTGGACAAAATTTTGCTGTCCCTGCATTATATCCGCATTTTGTGCAAAACATAACATTTCTCCCCTCTCTTGTTTTTTTATTATAGTATCAAATAAAATGTATATTTTCAATGAAGAAAATATGCCAGAAACTTTTCTATCATATCCGTTTCTGCACGATTCAAAGCATAATTTACATTTTACAGTACTTTTTAAATTCGTAGCACAAATCAAAGTATGTGTGTTCCTCACTCATCTGTGTAACTTTCCATTCTGGCATCTTATCCAGATTAGGAAAATGTGCATCTGCATCATACTTATAATCAACACTCGTTATGTGTGCCACATCGCAATATGGAAGAAACTGTTCAAATACAGATTCTCCACCGATTACATATATATCCTCTGACTTATATGATGCAACCTTTTCAAGTGCCTCTTCTACTGAATGTACTACAACAACTCCATCCTTCTTATATGACAAATCACTGGTAAGCACTACATTATATCTGTCTATAAGAGCTGTTCTGTCCGTAATCTGCTCATATGTCTTTCTTCCCATTATTGCAGCTTTTCCAGCTGTTTCCATTCGGAAAAGCTTAATATCTTCCGGAATATTAACAAGAAGATGTCCCTGTTTTCCTATTGCCCAGTTCTTATCTACTGTTGCTATCAGATTCATAATTACAACTTCCCTTCTATCTCCTTAGGAACATAGGCAAGCACCTTAATTCCATCTTCTGTGTACTCTTCACTTTCAAGCTGTCCAAACTGTCTTATAAGCTGTATCTTGCCTGCTTCACTGTAAGGAAATACTCTTTCAATTCTTATTCTGCTCTTAAGAATAATTTCCTGTATGCACTCTTTAAATGCTTCAAGGCCATTGCCTCTTATGGCAGATATATTGTATGTATAGTCTGCATGTAAATCCTTAGCTGCCGGCTTCTCCGTTAAAACATCACATTTATTAAATAATGTAACAACAGGCTTTCCTTCAACACCTAACTGCTTAAGTGTTGCATATACTGTTGACATCTGCTGTTCATAGTTCGGGTTGGATACATCAACAACATGCACTATAATGTCTGCATACTTTGCCTCTTCAAGAGTACTCTTGAATGCTTCGATAAGATTATGTGGCAGTTTTCTTATAAATCCGACGGTATCTGTAAGCAGAACTTTTTCACCATTAGGAAGTTCCATACTTCTTGTTGTAGGGTCAAGTGTTGCAAAAAGCTTGTTCTCCGACAACACACCTGCATCAGTAAGTTTGTTAAGAAGTGTTGATTTGCCGGCATTGGTATATCCAACTATAGCTGCGACAGGTGTTGAAGTCTTAGCTCTTTTGCTTCTCTGGACATCTCTGTGCTCTTTCATATCCTTAAGGTCTGCTGAGAGCTTTGATATTCTGTCTCTTATAAGTCGTCTGTCTGTCTCAATCTTTTTCTCTCCGGGACCTCTTGTTCCTATTCCGCCACCAAGTCTTGACATTGATGTTCCAAAACCCGCAAGTCTTATTGAACGGTACTTTAACTGTGCCATCTCAACCTGAATCTTACCTTCACTCGATGTAGCCCTTGCCGCAAATATATCAAGAATAACCATAGTTCTATCCATTACCTTGATTCCAAGTTCATCCTCAAGGTTCTTAAACTGGGCAGGACTTAGTTCGTCATCACATATAATTCCCGTAGCATCAAGCTCATCAATCATAAGTCTTAATTCTTCAATCTTACCTTTGCCAATATATGTTGCAGGGTGAAAGTTATCTCTTGTCTGTATCATTCTTCCTACTGTCTGCGCACCTGCTGTCTTGGCAAGCTCTCCAAGCTCATCAAGAGAGCGTTCTGTATCATCATCTGTATCAAATGCTACTCCAACCAGAATAACTTTCTCGATAATTTCATCTGTCTCATAAACTGCCATATATATATTTCCTTTTACTTTTTATTTCTTTCTGATATATAGTCACTAAGATAGTCTGTTACTTCTTTCTCTGTTGCCATTGACATAACCTTATCTGTTACAAGTCCGGCTTCTTTAAGTGTCCAGTCAGCAATTGTCTTTCTTGTCTCTAACACCTTTCCTGTTGATACTGAAAATTCATCCAGACCAAACGATAAAAGTATCGGAGCCATTAAAGCATTTGCAGCTGCCTCACCACACATTCCGGCTTCAATACCTGCATTATGAGCACATTCTATTATCCTTCTTATAAGTCTTAACACTGCCGGATTGAATGCAGAATACAGATATGCTACATTTTCATTGCATCTGTCTACTGCAATTGTATACTGTGTAAGATCATTAGTACCAATTGAAAAGAAATCAACCTCCTGTGCTATAGAATCTGCCATAATAGCTGCTGCCGGAGTCTCAATCATAACGCCTGTCTGGATATTCTTGTCATAACTAATTCCATTATGGTCAAGGTCGCTGCATATTTTCTTAATCATATCTTTAACCTGTCTCACTTCATTAACTGACGTAATCATAGGTATCATAATTCTTATAGAGCCATATGCACTGGCTCTTAATATCGCACGGAGTTGTGTTGTGAATATATCAACTCTGTCAAGGCAGAATCTTATTGCACGGTATCCTAAAAAAGGATTGGTTTCTTTCGTAAGTCCCATGTACGGAATATCCTTATCTCCACCAATATCAAGTGTTCTTATTGTAAGCGGCATACCTTTTGTCAGCACTGCCGCCTTCTTATATTCCTCAAACTGTTCTTCCTCTGTCGGCAGCGCATTCTTATTAAGAAAAAGAAACTCAGTCCTGAAAAGTCCCACACCTTCAGCTCCAGCCTTAACAGCCTTAGCTGCTTCATCAGCTCCACCAATATTGGCAGCAAGCATAACCTTTTTTCCATCAGCTGTCTCTGTGCTTTTATTAATAAATGTCTTCAATTCCTCAATGTGTTCTTCATATTTCTTCTTTTTCTTTTCATATATAGAAAATGTACGCTGTGTTGGATTAATAAAAACTTCTCCATAAGCTCCGTCTATTATTATAGAATCTCCATTTTTTACTTTCTGAAGTATTCCCTTCACACTAAGTACTGCCGGAATCTCAAGTGCTCTTGCAAGAATTGAAGCATGTGCCGTATCGCCGCCTTTTTCTGCAACAATACCTGCAACATGTGCTATGTCCATGGAAGCTGTCATAGATGGCTTAATCTCATCTGCAACAATAACAGTATTATCTGGAAGATTAGTAAGGTCAAACGCTTTCGTTCCCTGCAATATCTGTATCATTCTTTCTCTCATATCCTGAATATCAGTAACACGTTGCTGCATATCAGGATTATCCATTGAAGAAAACAATTGAATCAGCTTATTACACACATCATCAAAAGCTGCTTCTGCACATATGTGACTATTATCAATTGCAGCAACGACTTCATTCTCTGTTGTTATATCTCTTGCAAGATATATCTGATTCTTAAGCACCAGTGCATCCTTGTCAAACTCACCAAGTTTTTTCTCCAGTTCAGATAATAATTCTTCCGTCTGCTCTATAAATGTTTTTCTTGCCTCAAAGAATCTTTTCTTCTCTTCTTCTGCGTTATAATGCGTTCCCCTGTTTACAACAGCACTGGCATTATAAACAATAAGAACATGTCCTATTCCAATTCCTCTTGAAGTTCCTATTCCTCTTTCCATACATATGCCCCCATTCTACTGATTAAACACATACCTTATCATGTTAACAATAGTTTCTGATGTATCTCTTGAATATATTGTTTCCCTTGCAAGAACCGGATTATCTGTGATAACGCCGTCAACGCCTTTGTTAGTCAGGTTCTTGATAGAATCTTTATTATTAACTGTCCACGCATAGACCTGCTTACCTGAATTATGAATTGCATCAATAGTTCTCTTTGATAAATACGCTGCATTAACACTGAAGAAATCTATATTACTCATATCATAAAAATCCCCATATGCAGCTGATAAAATATATCCAACCTTAACATTTTCATTGTATGATTTAACAGCCAGTAAAGCTGATTTGCTGAATGAGGTTACTACACAATCCGCTGTCATATTATATTTTTCAATGAGAGCTGCTGTTTTCTTCGCAAGTTCATCCCCATTACCAGCCGGTTTTAATTCAATATTAGTTTAATCTTTCCCTGCGTAAGTTCAAGTACTTCCCTTAAACTTGGAACTTTTTCCCCTTTATATTGTTCTGAATACCATGAACCGGCATCCAGTCTTCGAACCTCTTTATATGTCATATTTGCAATATTTTCATCCACACCTGTTGTACGATATGCATTAGAATCATGCATCACTATGACTTCTCCATCACTTGTAAGCTGCACATCAAGTTCAATATAATCTGCCATATCATCTATAGCTTTCTGGAATGCTGCCATCGTATTCTCAGGTGTCTCTTTTGAAGCCCCCCTGTGAGCCATAACCTTAGTCTCATGAAAGATAGCTACGTTTTCAAATGGATTATTATTAAATGTCATTATGAGATAAAATGCATCTGCAACAACAGCAGCAGTTATAACAATACTATATATTATCCTTCTTCTTTTTGCAGGACCTTCCTGTATATCTGTGAACTCAAACGTAATATCATCTAAATCAGTATATTTGTAATACATATGTGAAATAGCCGAAAAAGACAGTGGTATTGCTACACATACAAGAATACATTTTATAATTAGTCTTTCTGTCCTTAATGCAGACAGAAATATAGCATTACCAAGATACGCCATATTAAGAATCTTAACACCTGCAACAAGAAATACTGATATAAGCACATAAGTTATTCCAATAATTGTAAGCATAACCAGATTATACACAATAAGTGCTGATATTGTTCCCAGCGGATGCTTCTTAACCATACGGGCACTTTTCTTATATGCTTCCCTAAACCCCAGTCCTTCCATCATGCATATATTCATTGCATATATTCCAGGAATTACAATTGCATATATAATGACAAACACAAAGATAACTTCGACCTTAATATACCAGTGATTCCTAATGAGATACATTTTAATTAAGTTAGTATTAGTCTCACTGTATAAGACATTAAACCATACAGTTACATTAGAAGCCAGAATTGATATGAAGTAAAATATACTCAGGCCAACATGCCTTGGCTTAAAAACATTTTTAAATACTTTATAAGAATTATATAATATATCAACGACAGATGCATTACATGATGTTCTCTTTGTCTCAAAACAGACTGAAAGATAGGTCATCTCATAAGTGCAATAGAATACAAATATACCCATAGCAAGAAAAATAGCAAGTATGACTAAAGGATGTGTCATTGCTCTCTGGATATATTCATTAGTAAGATAGTTCACTCCTGCTATCTTCATAAGAAAATTAATTGCAAATAAAACGATAGGGAATATAACAGCAAAAGCAACAAGCTTGTATGCCAGTTCAAATGTCCATACATGCCTGCTGCTGTCAATTAAAAGACTAAAATTGTTTCGTAACTTTTTAAAAATCATATAATTATCCCCGAATCAATTGTCAATAAGATGCTGATTATCTGTGAAACATCTTAATAAACTTTCTCATCTCCGCTCTGATATCCATATTCTGCATATTAAGACTTTCCGAAAAACTCTGCATAAAATCCGCAGTATATGAAAAGACAAGAATCATTGCCATAACACTGGCAATCCTGCAATCGATTGAGAATACAAAACGCTCCACAAATTTATTCAAAAATCCGAATATAAATACGGCAACAAACCCCCAGGCAAGTGTTGACTGTAAGCATATGATGCCTTTGTAATTAAACTTAAGATGATCATAATTCCACCACACTTCACCAAACAGCTTTAACATAACCTGTGCTGTAAGGTACTCAAATGCTGTAGCACATATACATCCAAAAATATATAGTGCAATATAATTATGCTCTATTGGCTTAAAAATATTAAAAGCAATCAGTGTCCCGAAACCATATATTACACAGAACGGCAGCTTGGCAAAGCCCCTGTTTTCCCAGTAACCAAGCTGCTTTCTGATAACCACACATTCCATACACCATCCAAGAAAGCTGTATATAAAAAACCATATAACAAGCTGGCTTATATTCATACTTCTAAATGTTATACCCATTATATGTGACATAATGTACCCTCCATCATTAAATGGAAAATTCTCCCCTTAATTAAAGGAGCTCCTCAAGAGTCTTTCTTATTGCACTGATGAAATCCTGTGTATTAAGTGTTACAGGGTTCTCCATTGTTGTAATAAGTGCAAGATCCTTTGTCATCTTTCCATCTTCAATAGTCTTAATGCATGCACGCTCAAGAGTATCAGCAAATTTTCCAAGCTCAGGAATATTATCCAGCTCTCCTCTTTTTCTTAAAGCGCCTGTCCATGCGAATATAGTAGCAATAGGGTTAGTAGATGTTTCTTCACCCTTAAGATGCTTATAATAATGTCTCTGTACTGTTCCGTGTGCAGCTTCATACTCATAGTATCCATTAGGTGATACAAGAACAGAAGTCATCATTGAAAGTGAACCAAATGCTGTGGCTACCATATCACTCATAACATCTCCATCATAGTTCTTGCAAGCCCAGATATATCCACCCTCTGAACGGATAACTCTTGCTACTGCATCATCTATAAGAGTATAGAAGTATGTTATGCCAGCTTCTTCAAACTTATCCTTATACTCAGCATCGAATATCTCCTGAAATATGTCCTTAAATGTATGGTCATACTTTTTAGAGATTGTATCCTTAGTTGCAAACCAGAGATCCTGCTTTGTCTCAAGCGCAAAATTAAAGCAGCTTCTTGCAAAGCTCTCGATAGAATCGTTGAGATTATGCATTCCCTGAAGAACTCCTGCGCCCTTAAAGTTATGAATAAGCTCTCTTGTCTCTTCACCAGCCTCATTAGTAAATACAAGCTCTGCCTTACCAGCCTCAGAAACCTTCATCTCAGATGCCTTATACACATCACCATACGCATGTCTTGCAATTGTGATAGGCTTCTTCCATGTCTTACGTATGGCTCAATACCCTTAACGATAATAGGAGCTCTGAATACTGTACCATCAAGCATGGCTCTTATTGTTCCATTAGGGCTCTTATACATCTCTTTAAGGTTATATTCTGTCATTCTTGCTGCATTAGGCGTAATTGTTGCACACTTTACTGCAACACCATACTTCTTAGTAGCTTCTGCTGAATCTATAGTCACCTGATCATTAGTCTCATTTCTATGTACAAGACCTAAATCATAATATTCTGTGTTAAGATCAATAAAAGGAGTGAGCAGCTCGTCCTTGATAAGCTTCCACAATACTCTTGTCATCTCATCTCCGTCCATCTCTACAAGTGGAGTTGTCATCTTAATTTTGTCCATAATATAAAGAACCTCTCTTTCTTTTTCTTACCTGATTAATTATTATAATTTATTTCAAATATTTTGTAAACAGAAACTGACTTGTATTAGCCTGATTACTTTGTTATAATTCATAAGTAATTTTTACACACTACATTTAACAATGCACAGATTGTGCAGTCATAATTATGGAGGTACAGATACATGTGTGGATTCGCAGGTTTTACTGGATACTTGGCTGATGGTGATGCTGTTCTTGAACGCATGATGAACAAAATTATTCACAGAGGCCCTGACAGTGCTGGTAAATACATTGATGATAAAGCATACATGGGTTTTAGAAGACTTTCTATCATTGACCTTGATAACGGAAGCCAGCCTATGTTTAACGAAAATAAGAAGATAGTAATAACATTTAACGGTGAGATATATAACTATCAGGATTTAAGAAAAGACCTTATTGAGAAAGGTCATGTATTTGCTAACAATTCAGATACTGAAGTTCTCATTCACTCATACGAGGAGTATGGCAAGGACATGCTTAACAAGCTTCGTGGAATGTTTGCATTCGTAATCTGGGACAGTGAAAAAGAAACTCTTTTTGGAGCAAGAGACTTCTTCGGAATCAAGCCTTTCTACTACACAGTTGCAGACGGCAACATGATATATGGTTCAGAAATTAAAAGTATCTTAGAGCATCCTGCTTATAAGAAAGAGGTTAATCCTGTTGCACTTGAGAATTATCTCACATTCCAGTACTCAGTACTTGATGAAACATTTTTCAAAGGAATATTCAAGTTGATGCCTGGTCACTGCTTTACATTCCACAAAGGCGAGCTTAACATTGAAAGATACTGGGAGCCAACATTTGATGCTGATGAGAGCAAGTCTTTAGATGAATTTGTTGATGAAATCGACGATGTTATGCATGATTCAGTTGAACACCATAAGATCAGTGATGTTGAGGTTGGTTCATTTCTCTCAAGCGGTGTTGATTCAAGCTATGTTGCTGCTACATTTAACGGTGACAAAACATTTACTGTTGGATTTGATTATGAAAAATACAACGAGATTGACTATGCCAAAGCTTTATCTGACAAGATTAAGATTGACAATTATTCAAAGCTTGTTTCAAGTGAAGAATACTGGGCTGCAATTCCTAAAATCCAGTATCATATGGACGAGCCTTTAGCTGACCCTGCTGCCATTGCACTTTACTTTGTAAGCCAGACAGCAGCCAAGCATGTAAAGGTTGCCATGTCAGGTGAAGGTGCTGACGAGTTCTTCGGTGGATATAACATTTACAGAGAACCACTTGACCTTGCAGAATTTCAGAAGCTCCCTAAGGGCTTAAGAAAAGGACTTGCCAATATTGCCAACGCTATCCCATTCAAATTCAAGGGAAAAAGCTTCTTGAACAGAGCAAGCAAGACAGTTGAAGAAAGATTCATAGGTAATGCTTTCATGTTCAATGAAAAAGAGCGTGCCAGGATATTAAAGAATCCTACCGGCAAGTATGACCATAAGGAACTTACAAAGCCTTTCTATGATAAGGTTGCTGATAAGGATGATGTTACTAAGATGCAATATATTGATATCAATTTCTGGCTGATAGGCGATATCTTACTTAAGGCTGACAAGATGAGTATGGCTCATTCTCTTGAGGTAAGAGTTCCTTTCCTTGATAAGGAAGTATTCAATGTTGCCCGTACTATTCCAACTAAGTACAAGGTTAACAAGAGTAATACCAAGTATGCCATGAGACAGGCTGCCCATAGACATCTTCCAGACATGGTTGCTGAGAAGAAGAAACTTGGATTCCCTGTTCCTATCAGAATCTGGCTCAAGGATGAGAAGTACTACAATATGATTAAAAAGGCTTTCACAAGTGAAGCTGCTGAAAAGTATTTTAACACTGATGAGATTGTTAAATATCTTGATGACCACAAAGAAGGTAAGGCCGATAATTCACGTAAGATATGGACAATTTACATGTTCCTTGTATGGTATGAAGATTTCTTCGGCAACGGAGTTAAAGAAGCTGCTTAATATTTAAATTTGTATTTGCAAATAAGGCACGGACATTCATGTCCGTGCCTTATTTGATATTATGAGTAAAATATTACGCTGTAATTGTTGTTCCTGTCTTTCCAGCAAGACCTTCCTTAGCCTTCTCAAGATTAGCAATAACAGCCTTTCTTTCCTTATCTGCTGTTACGAATCTGATAGATGCGTCAACCTTAGGGAAAGTTGTAACTGCTGGGAAGTGACCATCCTTAATATACTGGTGAAGATCTGTTGCAGAAACTGTATCAAATACCTTCTCCTCTGGTGTTCCCTTTCCTATAGTAAGCTTATCATATGCTGTAAGGAAAAGTAATGTTCCCGCTCCAACAAGCTCTGCTAACTTGGCAGCTGTATAATCCTTTTCAATAATAGCACTTGCGCCCTTAAGATGTGAACCTTGCTGTAATACAGGAATTCCACCACCGCCCGCTGCAATAACAACCTGATCTGCATCAAGTAATGCCTTGACAGCATCAATCTCATATATATCAATAGGCATAGGTGAAGCAATTATTCTTCTGAACTTACCTGGCTCTTCTTCAACTACATAATTTCCTTTCTCTTCTTCAGCATCAGCTTCTTCTTTAGACATATATCTACCAATAACCTTAGATGGTTCACTGAAAGCAATATCAAAAGGATCAACTCTTACCTGAGTAATAATAGTTGAAACTGTCTTATATATTCCTCTGTTAATAAGCTCTTCTCTTATGGCATTCTGAAGATCATATCCAATATAACCTTCACTCATGGCTCCACATACAGACATAGGAGCAACTGTTCTGTCATCAGGCTCAAGTCTTGCAAACTCAGTCATTGCTGTCTGAATCATACCGACCTGTGGTCCATTACTGTGTGTAATAACAACCTGATACTTAGCTTCTACAAGATCAGCTATTGCCACTGCTGCTTTCTTAACATTCTGCTGCTGCTCTGGAAATGTTTCTCCAAATGCATTTCTTCCTAAGGCAACTACAATTCTCTTATTATCCATAACATAAACCTCTCATACACGATTATTATTGATGTAAATATTATATTCCATGAACCGCCAAAAAGCAAATTATTTCAATATGTATATAGTCATTATGGCATTATAGAATTAGCACCATCAACAATCACACTCTGTCCTGAAAAATAGCATGAATCCGGACCTGCTAAAAATGCAATGACTGGAGCAATATCTGTCTCTGGATCACCAAAACGCTTCATAGGATTAAGGTTAACCTGCTTCGCATATTCCTCTGGAAATTTCTCAGCCCATGCCTTAGCTGCTGGTGATTCCGCTCCTGGAAGAACGATATTGACACATATACCATACTGTCCCCATTCCTTAGCTGCAATCTTAGTCATACCTCTTAATGCTTCCTTGTTAGAACCATAAGCTAACTGTCCTGCAATACCAAACATACCTGTTGCAGAAGCGAAGTTAATAATTCTTCCTTCATGCTGTTCCTTCATATAAGGGAATGCAGCCTGCATATAGTTAAGCGAACCAATTACACCACTCTGCCATGCCTTAAGCATATTATCATAAGAAGTTTCTTCAACTGGAGCAGAAGGAACAATAGCCTGTGCGTTATTTACTACAACATCAACTGTTCCATACTTTTCTGCAGCAGCCTTAACAACCTCTTCAACTCTTGCTCTGTCTGCTGAATCACATGTCATGGCGAAGCCTTCTCCTCCTAATTCCTTAATTTCTGCAATTGTCTGCTCAATTGGCTCTACTCTACGTCCCGTTGCAATAACCTTAACCCCTCTTTTTGCAAGACAAAGAGCAATTCCTTTACCTATTCCCTGGCCTGCTCCTGTTACAATAGCAACTTTTTCATTTAACTGTTTCATTAAAGTACCTCCATAATTTTTATATTTAAATTATATCAATTATTTATAAGAAAGTAAATGAATAATCAGTCACATCTAATCCCTGTAATATAACCGCACTAAACCACCTAATCTGAATATACTAAAATATATATATTATGTTCTGAAAATAATTATTATGAATAAATTAATCACTGTTGCTGTAATAGATTCAGGAATATATCCTCATATAGATTTCAAAAACCGTATAGTAGCTTTCAAGGACTTTGTCAATGGCAGAAAAAATGCTTATGACGACTGTGGACATGGCACCCATGTAAGTGGAATTATCGCTGGCAGCGGTTATGCAAGCCACGGCAGAATAAGAGGCATCTGTCCTTCTGCCTGCCTTGCCGGAATCAAGGTATTAGACAGACTTGGTAATGGCAGGATAGAAAATGTTTTAGATGCTGCTGGCTGGATAATCTCCCATCAGAAAGATTTGAATATAAGAGTTGTCAATATATCCTTCGGTGCAACCACATTTGGCGAAAAGGAAAATCTCATTGCTCTTGAAAAAGCAATTGAAAAGCTCTGGGACAATAATATAATTGTTGTCGCAGCCGCTGGAAATGAAGGGCCTGGACGACAGACTGTTGCAATCCCCGGAACCTGCAAAAAAATTATCACAGTCGGTTCCCCGGATGGCAAAGATTTCTATTCAGGAAGAGGTCCAACCAGTGAATGTATAGTAAAACCAGAGCTTATTGTAAATGGTTCATATATCAGGTCGTGCAATAATTCCGTTAGCGGATATTCTGTAAAAAGTGGAACTTCCATGTCTGCCCCGGTTGTTTCAGGTGCAATTGCAGATGTTCTGATAAAAAAAGACATGTCTCCTAAAGAGATAAAGAAAAGGCTCCATTCATGCTGTACTAAAAAAGCCCTGCCAGATAATCTGCAGGGCTGGGGATTATTAAATCTTTCCAAATTCATGAATATATGAACTATTTTGTGTTGACTGCCATAAGTATATCAATCATAAAATACTGTATAAGAATAAGTACAAGTGCAAGCACTACGATAACAACAAGCGGAATCCACTTATGCTTCTTTAATCCCTGTCCTTTCTGATTCTGTTTTTTAAAATTACGACTGTCTACCATCAGACTGTACCTCCAATCCATTCCTTAATATTATTGTCAAGCCAGCTTATCCATTCTTCAAAGCCTTCGCCAGTCTTAGCTGATACGAAAAATACCTTTGCCAATGGATTTCTTTCGTGAATTCTTTCAACAACTGCTTTGTCATCAAAATCAAAATACTCTTTAGTATCTATTTTATTGATAAGAACTACATGACACACCTCGAACATAAGAGGATATTTAAGTGGCTTATCATCACCCTCAGGATACGAAAGAATAACGACATTACGCGATGCTCCTGTATCTGTCTCTGCCGGACATACAAGATTTCCAACATTCTCCATAACAAGAAGGTCAAGCCTCTCTGTGTCAAATTCATCAAGTGCCTGCATGGTCATATGAGCGTCCATCGCACACTCTCCGCCTGTATGCACCTGTATTGAAGTAACCCCTGCTGCCGCCATCTTCTCAGCATCAACAGAAGAATCAATATCTGCTTCCATTACACCTATACGATATCTGTCTCCTAACATATTAGCTGTTCTTATCAGAGTCGTAGTCTTACCTGCTCCCGGACTTGACATAAGATTAACCATAAATGTTTTCTCTTCCTTAAGCCTTGCCCTTGTCTTAGCAGCTATCTCATCATTAACTGCATAAACACTCTGATGTACATCAATTACTCTTACATTAGCCATTCTGGTTCTCTCCTAAATATTGTGCTGCATTGTCTTTTAGCCATTCGCACCATGCATCCATTCCTTCTCCTGTTCTTGCAGAAACAGGGAAAACTACTGCTTCCGGATTTCTCATTGCAATATTATCCTTAACCCTATCCATATCAAAATCAAATGCCGGCATGGAATCAATCTTATTAATAATCACAACCTGACACTTCTCAAACATAAGCGGATACTTAAGCGGTTTATCATCTCCTTCCGGAACTGAAAGAATTGCCACATTAAGACATGCGCCTGTATCAAACTCAGCCGGACACACAAGATTACCAACGTTCTCGAGTATAATAAAATCAAGTGTATTATCTGCTTCAGCTTCTAACGCAGCCATTCCCTGTCTTGACATATCAGCATCAAGATGACACATTCCGCCTGTGTGCAGCTGTACTGCTGACACTCCTGCCTTAGCAACAGTAAGTGCATCAACATCCGAATCAATGTCTGCTTCCATTACACCTATATTAAAATGTTTCCTAAGTCTTTCAATTGTACCAACAATAGTTGTAGTCTTACCCGAACCGGGACTTGACATGACATTCATATAGAATACATTTTTCTTCTTTAACTCTTCTCTTAATCTGTCAGCATCAACGTCATTATCCTCTAAAATGGTTTTCTTAAGGTCAATTATCTTCATGCTTCTTTCATTATAACTATTATTCATAACAACTCCAATTAGTAATCTTTAGCCATCTGCACATAACCGAGTCTCTCAAATCCAGCCTTCTTGTATGCTTTCACTGCTCTTTCATTCTCTTCTTCGACCTCAAGTCTGAATCTTACAGCTTCTTTTCCATACATATTGTCAAGATGTTCAAAGAACTCACCTGCAATATTCTTTCCTCTGTAATCCGGCTTAATATATATGTCCTCAACCCACACACAATTACCACCACATTCAGTAGAATAGCTGTGTGCAACCATTGAATAACCCATGATGACACCTGTGTTATTCTCGAACACAAGACACTCTATAAATGGATTATCTCCAAGACAATCTGCAATATCCCTTTTCATAACATCCTCTGAAGGATCTGAAAGCAGTGCTGGCGAGGCATAAAATACCTTCATCATCTCAAGGACTTCAGCTGAATCTTCTTCTTTCATGTTTCTTATAACAACATTTTCCATATTAATCATTCCTTTTCCACATAATAATTAATGATATCATAGTATTTATTTATTGGCAAATCAAAAGACGCGGACCACCAAACTGACAGCCCGCACTTTTCAAATATAAGTATCTTGTTGTCTGTAAGACCAAGGATTGCTGTTGCAATCATATCAGGGATTTCTGTGAAAGCCATAGCCCATGACATGAATTTTGATTATCTCAAATCTGGTAATGGTGATAAAGCTTATAGCATCCTTATAGATCATCTTATGATGCCTCTTAATGTTGTTAAACCTGAAAAATAAGTTAAAATCTAATATATTATAGACTTCTTCCATATCTCAACAAGTTTCCCCAATGAATATGCAGCATTTGCAGGACTTGTTGATGGAAGAATGTCTGGTTTAATCCCCAGATATTTCATCTGATATTTTTCATAGTATTTTCCTGATATTTTTCCATTACATATTACTTTTTCAATCTTAGAATTATCTACAATACTCTTCAAATCCGTTGGCTCAACATTCTTAATACTGCTGTCACTAGAACCAATTATGTCGCAGCTGTATATCGTATCCCACAAAGCAATATTATGCTTTAACATAAATGCCTTCTTTTCTTCTATCGTCTGCGGAACTGCCTCTTTGAATACTCCGCTAATCATTTTCAGAATCTGTTCTGCGGATGTCCATAAAAAAACAT
>ERZ859817.318-NODE-318-length-35217-cov-1.732666_pt1 | contig 35217 bp, 44 predicted proteins | sample MGYA00509986_ERZ859817 | MGnify/ENA primary metagenome ERZ859817 (study PRJEB30046, sample SAMN00715155) | human gut metagenome | study: EMG produced TPA metagenomics assembly of the A metagenome-wide association study of gut microbiota in type 2...
TCCCTCATGGAATATTAAGTTACTTGATAAAGATTATCAAATACATTGAGGTTTGTCAATAAAAATTCGACATTTTTCGCACAAACTATTTTTCCCCAATGTTATATCACCACTCCATTGCAGTGATCAATTTCATGCTGAATTATCTGTGCCGTAAATCCGCTATACTTTCCATGCTGCGGTTTAAAGCTGCTGTCAAGGTAATCCACCTCTATTTCTTCATATCTCACACAGGCTCTGACTCCATCCAGCGATAAACAGCCTTCTTCCGTCTTATACTCGCCGGACTTTTGGGTTATAACGGGATTTACCATTGCAAACTGGAACGGACCGCCGCCACTACAATGACTGATTTATTCACGCCTATCATATTGGCTGCCATTCCGACACATGTTTCCCTGTTGGCTCTTAACGTATCAATCAAATCCGTCACAACCTGTTTGTCTGCTTCTGTCGCAGGCTGTGCTTTTCTTGCAAATATATGTTTCCCTTTTACAATTTTTTGAACCATATTTCTACCTTCTATTCCTTACATTTCTTTAAATTTTTTGACCTATCACGACTTTCATTACCAAAAGAACAGGCACTTTTAATAAAACTTCGCTATCTCCGAAACGCTCTTTCTTTTAGGCATCTGCACGTCCTTTGCACCATATCCGACCGCAATCACAGATACTATCTGCTCATTTTCCGGCACATCAAGGAAATTTCTTATTGCTTCACCGTCACGAATTCCCATAATCAGTGTATCAAGCCCTAATTCTTTCGCTTTAAGAACGAAATTTTCATTTTGCAGACCAAGGTCATAGTAACCCCAGCCATTGCCACATTCATTAACCGGTTCACCGGATAATCTGTCAAATCCAACGCAGCCTTTTACAAATGTTGCTACAACAAGTGCCGCTCCCTCGGCATTCTTCTGATTAAATTCCGGCAGACACTTCTGTCTGAATTCTTCAATTTTTTCATCTGATAAAATGCAGTAATATCTTGATGTCTGTAAATTCTTCCATGAAGGAGCCAGTATCGCCGCATTGATAATTGTTTCAACCTGCTCCTTTGTAACCTTTTTTGCCGCATCGTAATTTCTCATACTTCTTCTGTTATTTAATACATTTTGTAATTCCATAATGTTCTCCATTTCTAATACTCTTTATCAATACTGCCTTCTATTCCATAAATTTTCTTAAATCTTTCGATATCTGCCGCCGTTTTCACAAGCATAATATCTTCTATCTTTCCGGTATGAATATCCTTAAACCCAGCCACCTGCTCACCTGTGCATATACTGGTTTTAATTACCGGTTTCATACGCTCTTTATCATATGAATACGCTTTTACTTTCTTTTTAAATAAACCCATATGCTTTATCACTCACATTCTATGTATATTTTTGTCCCAGAAACTAAGAAGCCGATACTATCCGCTGTAAAAACGCTTCCATAATATCTAAAACTTTATCGCTGAAAAATTCACTTCCGCCGTGGTCCGCACCTTCTAGCATATATAACTGTACCTCTTTATGATATTTCTTTAACGCCTCATACACAACCACACTGACTTTTGGATTAATTATACGGTCTTTTGTTCCGTGAAACATTAATACCTGCGGCAGTGAAACATTTTCACTGATATTACACTCCACCGACATTTTCCTGCAAAGTTCAGGATTATGGTGCAAATATCTCCGCCAACATACATCTGATTCGCATCTGCCTTGTATTCTTTAGCGTGCAGCTTTACATATCTTATCGCATTTCTTGTATCTACAGCCTGTGCCGGAAAAGGCGCAATCCCGGAATGACGATACTCAACAACCGCAATCACATAGCCCCTTTCTGACAGCCTTGCAAGCAGTCCAAGCTTTGCATTAATATTCTGCTTCATCCATGCCGAACCCTGCACATACACGATACAAGGATATGTTTCATCACTTTCTTTAGTGTTTCTCGTCTGCGGTGTGATAATCTGCAAATGCAGTGTCGTGCCATCTATATGCGCATATTCCACATTTGAATGTTTCTTTAATGCCTCTATCGGTATTTTCTTTATCTGCGCATGTTCATTATATGTATCAGAAAACGGTTCTATCAATTCAGCTTTTCCCATAACCTGTATGCTTTTCAGACTGCCAAATCCATCATACTTATCGTAAATGGCAAGACATACATTTTCGTTTTTCTCCAGACCGATAAATTTCTGTCCGCCTTTTCAAATTGCTCATGTGTCATAAAAACGCCTCCATTTTTACACGATATATATTTATATTATAATTTTTCAAATATAAATGTCCATACCCAAATCCATTTTTGTGCAGTAAAGTTATTTCTATAATTTTTATTTCTATAATCAAATGCCATCTTTCTGCTATTGGCATTGAAGACTCTGGTGAACTGCCCAAACACTCCTGTATAATGCAGATATGGGCAGAACCTGAAAATCAGTTCTGCCCATTTGTAACTATTCACAAATCTTATACCGTTTTTTACTATTTACACAAAAGTTGAAACGCATCGTATTTTCCACTATTCCCACATACATTTCCAAATTATATAGCACATTAGTGTTTTATATCTGCTTACTTATATACTATATTTATGTTTACGCAAATCAAATGCTTGTTCTCCGCCTTCGAGGATATCACATATATGCTGCTGAATTCCTTTTTCATTTAAAATGCCTTTTCGTATTGTCCCATCGTCTTCATAAACAACATTTGCATTTTCTATTGAACCAGACCTATATTCAAATTGGAACTTAAAATTTGGAGAATTTTTTCCTTCTTGATTAGCAACAATAATTTCTTCTGCGTCTCCGCCTAAAACCACATTTGCATTATGTGTAACAATAATTATTTGACGTTCAATCTTTTTCTTTCGTATAAAAGGAATCAATTCATCAAAAATAGATCTATTATCCAAATCATCTTCCGGTTGATCAATCAGTATTGGACATTTACTTTCAGCCATACTAATTAATAATTTTAAAAGAACCAGCGCCTTTTTACCTGGAGACATCTGATTTATGTTATCATTTTCAAGCTTTACATTATATGAACTAAATACCAATCACTCAACATATCACGCAATACATTTTCTACTGTTTTATTTTTCAAAAGCTTTAACTCTTCATTAACAACCTTATCAATAATATCTCTTAGATAATCTTTTGTTAGTTTGTCCACATTAAATGCATCATCAAATGTAATTTGAAATTTCTTTAATGAATTATTATTAATACTCTCTCTTATAAATGAACAAAATGCATCATTTTTAAATTGTATTCCAACAGAAAAATCTAATCCATCAGAATTTGTTTCTGTGTTTCCATTTACTACATCAACGTAATTGTTATGTATCTCACGATAATCATTTATCGCATTGGAAACCTCATCTAACTTCATGTCATATTCGTTTCTCTTAATTTCACATTTTTGAGTTGCCTTTAATACACTTTCTAATTTTATCTCTTCATTTTTAATTTGATCTGATAATTTTATTAGAGCTTCATTCTCAATAACTTTATGTTCTAATTCACTCTTTATTTTTAATCAGCTTCCTTTTTACTCTCAGCATCTTCTTTTGCGAGATGCAATTTAGTAACCATTTCTCTTTTCTTTTTATTCCATCCTTCGTTAGCCTGTCTTATTATTTCTTCTTGAAAATCTAATATATTCTTAGATATATCATCTGAAAAATCTTCTACAATCTTTGTTTTTTCAATAGGTACTGGCATATTGCTTACTAATTCTATTTCTTTTATTGCATTCTTTATTGTTGATTCTAAAATTGAAATTTCCTTAGTTGCCTTATCAAACTTTTTAAGTTCTTCTTCGGATATTGAAACTTCCTTTGAAATAATCTCCTTTTGCTTTTTTAATTTTTCAATCTCTTTTTTTATACCATTCTCTGTTCCAATTTCATTTCTTTCTTGAATTAAAGTGATCATTTCCGAATGCGACTGAAGCATATCATATATTTTCTTATCCAAAGAAGGTTTATGCATCTTTATGTCATTTTCCATTTTTTTAAAAGCGATTTCAGACTTTTCATTTAGCAATACTATATCTTGAATAATTCTATCTATTTCAGATGTTTTCTCACCTTCATCAGTAAGTCTATTTAAATATGTCTGTGGGATATACACTATTTTATGAGTTTCACCAAAATCTCCATTATTATTTATATCTCCATCTTTCCAGAATACAGAAACATCATTTAATTTACGAGACTGTACTCCTGAAATACGTATTTTTTCTTCAACTTGCTTATTATCTATCGCACGTGCGATGTTTTGTAACAATAATGATTTTCCGGTAGATTTTCCACCAATAATACAAGTCAGCTTATCATTAAACTGTATTGGCTCATCTGAAAAACCATCTTCTTTAATTACAACTTTATCAATAACATAATAATCCGCCTTTTCCTCGGGTTTCAACTCTCCAATCCTTACTCTAGCCTCAGGTTCATATATTACCTGTTTTAATCCATTAAATGTAGCATCTGATTTTATCCAACAATATCTGCTATTATCAGGTTCAAAAAGTTTTTCAATACAATGTGCATCAGACCCATGAAAACAAGGCTTTAACGAGCCACATTTTTCCTTAACCTTATCCTCATTATCAACCCCTTTACCAAGAAAATATTTAATATCATTTTCAGAAGAAGAAAAAATAAAATCACATATTCTATAAACTGCAAAGCGTGTTAAGCTTAATTGATCTCCTCCTTCACCTTTATTAATTCCCGAAGCTCCATCATTAGAACTATTTGCAACGCCTATCAGTGTATTTTCTCTTAATTGAGGGTCATTTTTAAACAATTCACTAATCGCTGTATAAGAAGGAACAAATTGTTCAATACCCTTTTTATATGCTTCCTCCTCATTATCTTCTCCCATTTTTTTCCCAAGTTCAATCAAATCCGATTTAGTTGCATGATATTTTCTTCCGCATTCAAATTCTAATTGCGAAAAGAATCTATTTTCTAATTGATCTACAAAATCAGGATTAAAAATAAAATGAATATTTACGGGTGATTTTTTACCTGTAGGAGTTATTCTCATTTCTACATTCGGAAAAATTCCTAATACATACTTTGATAAAATTCCATCGGCAACAACTTTTTTGTAATTATCAATTGCCAAATAATCTGTAATACCAATTACAGAAACCTTTTTTCTCTCATCATCCGAATTAACGTACTTCTCTATTGCTGAATAAAAATTTTTCCACTTTTCCTCTAAATTTTGTCCTTTATAACTATCATTCTTTTTTGTATTAGGTGTATGTACATGCAAATCCCATCTACGCCATTCTGACCCTTTTTCAAACATTAATTTTACCTCCGTTCTTTACTCCATTTACCATGTCTGCTTTTGTTTAAACCTATTTTTACTATACCCCTTTTAAATCCCCCTCTAAATTTTGCTGCCGAATCCTATATTTTCCATACTTAAATTCTTAATTTTACCTATTTTTACCTTTTTAACCATAAAATCCTGCAATTTAACATTCCATTTAAAAAGGACAGGCACTTCTGCACCTGTCCTCCAATCCAGAAATCTTAAATTTTATACCCCCGAATATGCCGAAAACCCTGCATCTATCGGCAGTATGACGCCGGTAACGGCGCTTGCCGCACGGTCATCACACAAAAAGAATACGCCGCCTAACAGCTCATTGCTTTCTACAAACCGCCCTGCCGGCGTTCCCGCTAAAATCTTTTTGGAACGGGCTGTCGGCTGTCCGTTTTCGTCAAATAAAAGTGCGCGGTTCTGATTGGACACTAAAAATCCGGGCGCAATGGCATTGCAGCGGATTTTGCTTCCTGCAAAATGTGTGGCAAGCCACTGGGTAAAATTGCTGACCGCCGCTTTCGCGCCTGAATATGCCGGAATTTTGGTCAGCGGTATATACGCATTCATCGAAGAAATATTTAAAATATTTCCCGACTGCTTCTCTACCATATCCTGCGCAAAAATCTGTGTCGGAATCAACGTTCCCTGAAAATTCAGCCGGAATACAAAATCCACCCCTTCCGTATCCAAATCAAAAAACGTGGTCTGTCCTGCTTTGGCTTCATGCTGGTATTCATTATCGGTTGTTGCGCGTTTGTTATTGCCGCCTGCACCGTTAATGAGAATATCACATTTTCCCAAATCCTCTAAAATGCGGGCATGTACCGCTTTTACCTGCTCTGCTTCCAACACATTTGCCGCATATCCCTCACATACAAATCCTTCATTTTTTAATTCTTCTGCCAGTTTTTTTACCTTATCTTCATTCAAATCCAGTGCCGCTACTTTTGCGCCTGCCTGTGCAAATGCTCTTGCCATATCGCCGCACAGCACACCGCCCGCTCCCGTAACCACAACCACTTTTCCCGTAAAATCTGTTTTTAACGGCAATTCTAACACATTTTTCTCCCTTCCGGCTGCTCTACTTCTCTATCGTCCCGCCGTTTGCTTCAATAAGTCCGTTGACATAGGCCGTTCCAAGCGCCCTGTCATACAGTCCGTACCCCGGCTTTCCTGTTTCGCCCCAGATCATTCTGCCGTGGTCCGGTCGGAAATATCCGGTATACCCTGTTTCTACAAGTGCCTTGACTATTTGATTCATATCCAGACTGCCCTCACGGCTTAAATGACCTGATTCTTCAAACGAAGTGTCCGGCAGAATTTTTACATTTCTTAAATGGATAAATGCGATACGGTTCATGGACGAATATTTACGCACCAGCGCCGGTACATCATTTTCCTTTGAACTGCCAAGAGAACCTGTACAGAAACACAAAGCATTGGACGGGCTGTCTACAATAGACAGATATCGGTCAATATTTTTTTCACCGGTAATCACACGCGGCAGTCCGAATATCGGATACGGCGGGTCGTCCGGGTGAAGTGCCATTACTACGCCACATTCTCTGCCACGGGAATCACACGTTTCAGAAAATATTCAATATTCTGCCAAAGCCCTTCCTCACCCAGCTCGGAGTAGGCACGAATTAAATCACGGACTTCATTTTGCGTATAACTTGCATCCCAGCCCGGAAGATGAATGTCATCTTTTAACGGGTCCAGTCCTTTCATCTGCTCCCAGTACATAACAAGACTGGTTGAACCGTCCTCTGCCATTTTGTCAAGCTGTGTTCTTGTCCAATCAAATACCGGCATAAAATTGTACGTAATACACTTAATTCCATACTTTGCACAACGGCGGACAGATTCGCAGTAATTTTGAATATGCTGCTCTCTTTCCGGTTTTCCAAGCTTTATTTCTTCGGTGACCGGAATGGATTCCACCACATCAAAAATCAAACCATGCTCTCTGCACAATTCCGTTAAGTGCCGGATACTTTCTTCCGACCACACCTCGCCCGGTTTCACATCATATACTGCCGATACAATGGAACGCATGCCCGGAATCTGCGGATATACTCCAGTTTTACCGGGTCGCTTTCCCCATACCAGCGAAATGAACTTTTCATAAATACATTTCTCCCTTCTGTCTGATCAACTACATACAGTATTGCCCATTTAAGAAGGATTATTACAAAAATAAAGGCAGTAAGCAGACCCGCCTAAACAACGGTTTTCTGCTTACTGCCTTTTTGTATTTATCATAGTAATAAATATTATACTCTTGAGAGATATTCTCCTGTACGGGTATCAATCTTAACGGTATCGCCCTGATTTACGAATAACGGAACTAAAATCTTAGCGCCTGTTTCAACGATAGCCGGCTTTGTAGCACCTGTTGCTGTATCACCCTTAACGCCCGGTTCAGACTCTGTGATAACAAGTTCTACAGTAATCGGCGGTTCGATAGCGAATACGTTGCCGTTATGTGAACATAACTTAACCATTTCGTTTTCCTTAACGAACTTTAATGAATCACCAACATTCTCCTTGCTTAAAGCAATCTGATCATATGTTTCTGTATCCATGAAGTTGTATAAATCGCCATCAGCATATAAATACTGATATTCTTTTCTTTCAATGTGTGCAAGTGTGAACTTTTCTGTCGGTCTGAAAGACTTTTCTACAACACCGCCACTCACGATATTCTTTAACTTTGTTCTAACAAATGCTGCACCTTTGCCCGGCTTTACGTGCTGGAACTCTATAATCTGCCAGATTGCATTATCCATTTCAAGTGTAATGCCATTTTTAAAATCTCCTGCTGTTACCATTCTTTGGTATACCTCCTATAATAATCAATAACTTATATAATTCTATAATAAATTGCCGGTTTTGGCAACCACTTTTTACTAAAAGTCATGCCATGCCGCAAAATGTCGCTTTTTACGCTTTCTTCTCTGCCATATCCTTAACCGCTTCAAGCGCATATAAATAGCCTTTCAGCCCCAGTCCTACAACCTGTCCGTTACATACCGGAACGGTAACGGAAGTATGACGGAATTCTTCTCTGGTATGCACATTGGAGATGTGGACTTCAATCTTTGGAATATCCGCAACCGAAGCCAGCGCATCGCGCACGGCATAGCTGTAATGTGTAAATGCACCCGGATTAATGATAATGCCGTCTGCCTTTTCAAAATAAGCCTTCTGAATCCGGTCGATTAATCCGCCCTCATAATTGCTCTGGAACACTTCTACTTCAACGCCAAGCTCCTGTGCCTTTTCTTCAATCATTTTTACCAGCGTGTCGTAATCCTGATTGCCGTAAATGCCTTTTTCACGGATTCCCAAAAAATTAATATTGGGTCCGTTTAATACTAATATCTTCATGCTTCCCTTTTCTCCTTTAAAATATTCTCATACATTTCATCAAAACTTCTGCCGTCCGTGTCAATAATCACCTCGGCAGCATCTAAATAATCCGAAAGCCGCATATCCATAAGGTGTGTAATCTTTTCACGGATATTGCCGCCTGCCAGCAATGGTCTTGTCGTATCTCCCGCTAGGCGCTTTGTCAGTTCCTCCACCGATGTCCGCAAATACACGACCGTACCCAGTTTTTTTAACAACTCCCTGTTTTCCGGCTTTAGCGGAAGTCCACCACCGACCGACACTACAGTATTGTGTCTGGACTTAATTAAATCTTTGACAATTTCTGTTTCCAGTTCCCTGAAATACGGCTCGCCGTTTTCACTGAAAATGTCATTGATACTTTTCTTTTCTTTTTCTACGATGAGCGCATCCGTGTCGCAAAAATCCATTTTTTTATTTTTTGCAATCCACGTACCGAATGTGGTTTTACCGCAGCCCATAAATCCTATCAATATAATATTGTCCAACATTTTTCTTAACTTTCTTATTCTGAATTTTCTGTTTTAACCTTTTAGTATAACCTGCCGTTTCCGGCTGGCCGGCTTTCTATCCCAGCTCTTCTGTATATTTTCATATACTTTCCGGATATTTTCTTTACTTACTTTTATATCATTCCAAAGTTCAAATGCACTGACTCCCTGATATAACAGCATTTTCAAGCCGTTGTAAGCAGGCTTGCCCTGTGCCTTCATCAGCTTCATAAATTTTGTTTCTGCCGGATTATAGATAATGTCCACACCTACAGCCGCTCTCTTATAAAAATCCTCATCCTCTATGACTGCATTATCACAATTTGGATATAAACCGACACTGGTTGTCTGAATCACCACATAATTTTCCCCGGTCAGCTTTCCGTAATCCGAAAGCTTCATGGCATATGCCGCCTTTGACTGCAAATGGCGGTTTACATCCTCTGCAATCACTGCCGCTTTTTCTTCCGTGCGGTTTAAAATGACAACTTCTTTTGCACCTTTGCTGACACATAAAAAGGCAATAGCTCTTGCCGCGCCGCCTGCACCGAGTAAAATCACAGGACTGTCCTTTAACTCAACCTGTTCTTCTTCCAGTTCGCGCTCCAGTCCTAAAATATCTGTATTATAGCCTTTATAGCCGTGTTCCGTGCGCACCAGCGTATTGACCGCACCAATCGCTTCTGCCAGCGGGTCGACACTTTCCAGCGTTCCAATGACTTCCTGTTTATGCGGCACGGTTACATTTAATCCTAAAATGTCTAATGCGTAGGCGCCTTTCACAGCAGTATCAACCGCACCCTTTTCCACCTTAAATGTCGTGTAAACCATGTCTATTCCGCACAAATCTGCCAGCGTATTGTGAATGACCGGTGAAATAGAATGTCCTACCGGATTGCCAATCAGTCCGCATACTCTTGTTGTTCCTTTAATTTCTCCCATATCTTTTCCTTTCTTGCTTCTTATAAAAATGCAGGACAATTTTTTCCAGATACCGCTTTAATACAATCTGAATCTCCTCATGCTTATCAATCGGCTTGACGAGAATTGTCATCATGCCTGCGCGGTTTGCCCCCCAGACATCCGTGAACAACTGGTCACCGACAAAAAATGTCGTATTGACATCTGTCTTCATACATTCCATAGCTTTAATATAATTCTTTGGGGACGGTTTTTTCGCATCACTGACATATTTTGAATGAACCGCCTCTGCCAGCGGTCTGACACGCGGCTCTTTATTATTGAAATGATACAGGTATCGTATCCTGTCTTTCTTAACCGTTCAAACAGCGCTACCGCCCGCTCCGTCACCGGTGCGCCGTGTTCTACAAGGGTATTGTCCACATCAAAAACAATCCCCCTGTATCCTTTTTTATAAAGTTCCTCATACGAAATCTCATATGCTGAATCCACGTAGTCATCGGGATAAAATCTTTTTAACACAAAAATCTCCATTCCTAAAATAATCTGTTTATTTTAAAATCTTCTGAATCTCCGCCATAAAGGTATTGACATCTTTAAATTCACGATAAACGGAAGCAAAGCGTACATACGCCACCTCGTCCAAATCTTTTAATTTCTCCATAACGATTTCTCCAATCACCTTGGCAGGAATTTCTTTTTCTCCCATATTATAAATCTGCGTTTCAATTTCATCAACCATTGCATTAATCCGGATCAGCGACACCGGGCGCTTATGACAGGAACGCACAATACCGGCTGTCAGTTTTTCCCTGTCGTAAGGTTCTCTGTTGTTGTCTTTTTTTATCACTATTAACGGCATGGATTCCACTTTTTCATAGGTCGTAAAACGCTTGCCACAGGCATCACACTGGCGGCGTCTGCGGATAGCGCTGTCATCTGTCGGCCTGGAATCTATAACCTTTGTATTATCTTTACCACAAAACGGACATTTCAAAACCGTTACCTCCAAACATAAAAATATACATTTATTTTAATGAAATATCTGTCTGCGGTCAATACAAAATTGGATATTCTTAGCAGTATAAATGAATGCCAGCAGGCAATCCTTAATGATGAAATACATTTTTTAAGGAGGACTAACGTGGCTGGTTATAAAGTTGAAATCTGCGGTGTAAATACCGCTGCTCTCCCACTCTTAAAAACGGAGGAAAAAGAATTGCTGTTAAAAAAAATCAAAAATGGGGATACACAGGCACGCGAGCGTTTTATTAACGGAAATCTGCGCCTTGTTTTAACATTGTCCAGCGTTTTTCACAAAGCAGTGAAAATATTGACGATTTATTCCAGATTGGCTGTGTCGGCATGATTAAAGCAATTGATAATTTTGATATTTCACAGGGCGTACAATTCTCAACCTACGCCGTTCCCATGATTATTGGGGAAATTAAACGGTACCTGCGGGACAGCAATCCAATCCGTGTCAGCCGTTCTCTGCGTGACACTGCATATAAAGCCATTTACACGAAAGAAGCCCTTACCAGACAACATCAGAAAGAACCGACCGTAACAGAAATTGCCGATGAAATCGGCGTATCCAAAGAAGATATTGTTCTCGCCATGGAAGCTATCCAGTCGCCGGTTTCCTTATATGAACCGGTCTACTCCGAGGGTGGCGACACGCTTTATATTATGGATCAGGTCAGTGACAAAAAAAACAAAGAAGAAAACTGGGTACAGCATATCGCCCTGCATGAAGCTATGGAACACCTCGATACGCGCGAACGCCGCATTATCAACATGCGCTTTTTTGAGTGTAAAACCCAGATGGAAACCGCAGAAGAAATCGGTATTTCACAGGCACAGGTCAGCCGCCTTGAAAAAAACGCACTCAAATCCATGAAAAAATACCTCTCATAGTTTTAAGGATTTTTCACTTATTTTTGCATATAATAACACAGAGCTTTCCAACGGAGTTTTTATGCGAATCTGTGAACTGCATAACAAGCAGGTTATCAATACCTGTGACTGCAAAATTTTAGGCTGTGTGGCAGACGTTGAATTCAATGAATGTACAGGCTGCATTCAATCGCTGATTGTTCCCGGTCCCGGAAAACTGTTCTGCCTTTTCGGGCGGGAAATCGAATATGTCATTCCGTTTTCCTGTGTGCGCTGTATCGGTCCGGATGCCGTTCTGGTAGAAGTAAATGTCGAAAAAATCATAAATAAATGCACATAAACATTGAAAACATTTTCTCTATGCCTTAAAATGTATGATATCAGGATTGCAAAGTATTTCACCCACATGAGCTTGCTCATAGGTGGGTGAAATACCTTGCAACCCACCCCAATATGAGCATAAAAGTGGGATGACAGTCCCACGATATGCGAATATTGGGTAGGATTGTGGGAGTGCGCAGCACGGAACAATCCGTAGATATCATAGTTGGGGGCTTTTGTTCCACACCATTTTTTTGCGTTTCATGAAATAAACACAAATCAATCATTTTTTCATCACATTCCGTTGATATATTCATACCAATGAATCGCAGGAAGCTGCGGAAAATCAACAGAAGAAAGAATATCGGGACAGTGATAATCCGGTAGATGAGGAAATGAAGATGAAAAAGAAAATCAGTGCAAAAATACTGGTACTGGCAGGCATTTTATTTGCCGCCGGCATTGCAAGCGTATTGTTAGGCTTTTTATTTATCCACAGCATGAATAAGAAAAGCCAGAAAATTTCCAATGAGTGTATGGAAGCCGTTACTTTAATGGCGGACACTTCGACCTCTATTGAAAAAGTGCAGAAATACGCAAACAGTTCGGCGGCATTCAGAATGCAGAAGCAGATGGAAAAAAATAACGCTGACGGTACATCAGACAGTACACAGAACGCATCAGATGCCATGCCGCAGGCAGAAAATATGCAGTCGGAAAATGCACAGTCTGAGAGCGGACAGTCAGAAAACATGCAGATGATGCAGGGTGACAGCCAGCAGGGCACGCAGGATACCACGGGCATGTCAAATCAGCAGAACACCGTATCAGGCGGTTCAGGCGCGCAGGCGGCGGGAAATGCGACAGATAATGCTTCGGATATGAAGACCAATATGGAAAATGAAATCCAGAATCTGACGGCATCTTTTGAAGCCTTAGAAACAGCGGTGAAAGCATTCGGTAATGCAGAAGTGTTAGCCGGTCTGGAAGAATATGAAAGCGTATATGAAGAATACAGCACTAAAATCCAGTCCGTATTAAGCAGTGACAGCAACAGCATGGATGATTATTTTGAACTGACAGCAGAGGGTGACGACAGTATTACTTCAAGACTTGAAACAGCGGCAGATAATCTCAATACATTAATCAGTGCACAGGTCAGTGAAGCATCAAGCCAGTTAAATGAGCAGTACAGCCAGTCTATTATGGTATATGCGGTCATTCTGGCAATCATGTTGGTCATCGGCGCAGCCATTATCGTGATGATTATGTTTATTATCAAGCCGTTAAAGTCAGCAAACCGCCAGCTGAATGATATTATCAAAAATATTGAAGAAAGTAATGGTGATTTAACGGCGAGAATTGAAGTGAAATCCGAAGATGAAATCGGGGAACTGGTTGACGGAATCAATTCATTTATTGAAAAGCTACAGCTGATTATGAAAGATATTAAAAGTAAATCCGATGCCCTACAGGAAGCTTCCGCAAATATGAACGGTCAGATTACGGCAGTCAATGACAATGCAGGCAGTGTATCCGCCGTTATGGAAGAAATGGCAGCGAGCATGCAGGAAATCTCAGCAACGGCAGAACAGCTCAGCGCAGGGTCAGACAACATTTTCCATGCAATTGTGAATGTAACGGACCAGATTACAGAGGGAAATGAAATTACTGCCCGGATTCAGAAAAAATCAGTGCGCTACCGTGAAGATACCGAGCAGGGAAGACAAAGCACAAACGATATGGTAGCACAGATTAAAGACGGTTTAAACCAGTCGATTGAAAACAGTAAGCAGGTGGCACGGATTCAGGAACTGACAGAAGACATTTTAAGCATTTCATCACAGACCAATATGCTGGCACTCAATGCTTCGATTGAAGCAGCAAGAGCCGGAGATGCCGGAAAAGGATTTGCAGTTGTTGCAGAAGAAATCAGGGAACTGGCAGAGGACAGCAGAAAGATTGCTAACAGTATTCAGGAAATCAGTCTGGTAGTAATTGACAGTGTAAAAGATCTGACAGGCAATTCAGGAAAATTGCTTGCTTATGTCGATGAAAGTATTCTGGCAGATTATGAAAAATTTGCAGCGATTACCAATGAATACCGTGATGATGCGGCAAAGGTCAACGATATTCTGGAAAATTTTGCGGTAAATGCAGAAACACTCAAAAATACCATGGCAGAAATGAATTCGGGTATCAGTGACATTTCAACGACGATTGACGAAAGCAGTCAGGGTGTCAATGATGCGGCAGACAGTGTCGGCGGTATTGTGGATTCTATCAATGATATTGAAAAAGATGCTGCAAAAAATACGGAAATCGGACAGAAGCTTCAGAATTATGTCGAAGTGTTTAAAAAGTTCTAACGATTCAATATGAAAGCTTAGACTGTCAAATGGGGCGTGTGACTCCTTAAACGAAGAAATTAGAACCACCGGTAAGGCGGCAAAAAAGAGTGAGTATATTAAAACGTATTCACTCTTTTTTTATTGTCAGTGGCAAAGCAATATGATATAATTTTTAATTATAAGAAAAATTGCGTGAAAATATAGACAAAAAGGAAAGTATATGAAAAAAACATTGTCGGCGCTTATTAAAATCAGTTTTGTATTGGGCTGTGAAAATGATTTTGATGATTTGTTTGCAAAAAAAGGCTATTCGTCCATTCAGGAGGTTATTAATGAACAATTATAAAAGTTTACAGGTGTGGATGAACGATAAAAAAGTAGGTACGTTGGCAATGGCGGCAGGATATTCAGGAAATTGTAAATGAAGAACTAAAAGACTATATTTAAAATGCAGGACACAGAAAAGGAGAACAAACATGATGAATCCGGCAGCAATGATGAAATTAATGAATGCAAAAAATAAATTTACGGTAAACCATCCGAAATTTGCAGCGTTTTTAAAGGCAGTTTTTTCAAGAGGAATCGAAGAAGGAACGGTGATTGAAATAACCGTGCAAAGACCGGGCGAAGCACCGATAACATCGAATATTAAGGTGAAGGACAGCGATTTGGAACTGCTCCAGAGTTTAAAAGATATGGGGAACTAATTTAAAGCAGGAAATTAAAGGCAAAAAGATAAAGGATAAAAAGGGGGAGAAAAAATGGCAGTCATTGGCATTGATTTGGGAACAACAAACAGTCTGGCGGGCGTCTGGCAGGACGGAAAAGTAGTGCTGATTCCGAATGCATTTGGAGAGTATCTTACACCATCCGTTGTCGGCATCGGAAAAAATCAAGAGGTATTTGTGGGCAGTGTGGCAAAAGAAATGCTTGCAACACAGCCGTATGATACGTTCCGTGAATTTAAAAGAAATATGGGCACAAATTTTTTGTACGGAAACGGCAGAAAAAAATACCGTGCAGAAGAACTTTCGGCATTTGTATTAAGAAGATTAAAAGAAGATGCGGAAAAGTTTCTGGGCGAAGAAGTGACGGAAGCGGTTATCAGTGTGCCGGCGTATTTTGACGATAATAAGCGCAATGCCACAAAAAATGCAGGCAGACTTGCAGGATTAAAGGTAGAACGTCTGATTAATGAGCCGTCAGCGGTGGCATTAAAGCATCATACGGCAGAAAAAGGCGCAGAAAGCTTTATCGTGTTCGATTTCGGCGGCGGTACGTTAGATGTATCTTTGGTGGAAGCATTTGACAATGTCGTGGAAATACAGGCAGTTGCCGGAGATAATTATTTAGGCGGAAAAGATTTTAATGAAATCATTGCGCAGGATTTTTATGAGCAGAATCAGATTTCAGAAGCATATTTAACGAAAAATGAGCAGGAAAATGTTTTAAAAGAGGCAGAGGCGGTAAAAAAAGAACTGACCGATAAAAATGAAGCAGAGCGGCAGGTGTATATTAAAGGCGAAGCCTATACGCTGAAAATGACCAATCAGAGGCTGATCCATCTTTCAGCGGAGCTGTTTTCAAGAATGGCAAAACCAATCGCAAAGGTCATCAATATGGTGGGAATCGAATTAGAGGAACTCGACAAAGTCATATTGGTCGGTGGATCGTCCAAAATGCCTGTGGTACAGCAGTATATTAAAGGACTGCTTGGCGACAAAGTGCCTGTGGTACTGGAGGAAAATCCCGATGAGAGTGTAGCATACGGTGTCGGCATGGCAGCGGCGATTAAAGAGCGCACCGGTGATATTAAAGATATGCTTTTAACGGATATCTGCCCGTTTTCGCTCGGTACGGAACTCTATGACGGCAGTTTTTCGCCGGTTATTGAGAAAAATGAAACACTGCCCTGCAAGCGGACGATGTATTACACAACGGTCCGTAACAATCAGATAACCATGAACTTTCCGATTTATCAGGGAGAAAATATAAAGGCATCGGACAATTTAAAAATTGGGGAAATAAACTTAAAAAGACTGCCGAAAGCACCGGAAGGAGAACAGGTTGTCAAGGTGACGTTTATTTATGACATCAATGGCATTTTAGATGTCAATATAGAGTCATCCGTTGAAAAAGTCCATAAAGTCATCGTCAATAAGCAATCGGACTGTCGGAAAAAGAACTGGAAAAACGGGTGGAGCAGTTAGAAAAAATGCCGTTACACCCGTGGGAAAAAGAGGAGAACCGTCTGTTATTTGAAAAGGCGGAAAGACTGTATGAGCAGACGACACCAAAGAACCGTCAGGTTATTCAGGAGTGCCTGCGGTATTTTAAGGAACTTCTGATAAACACAAAAGGCAGAAAAGTACGGCAGGAATATGTACGCATTATGGCGATATTGGACTATATAGAGCAGAATCAGGTCGATTTCGGACCGTATGATGAAACGTTCTGGCAGAAAGAAGAGGAAGATACCGATGAATAAATCTATATGGGAATGGCTCGAAATTGAGCCGACAGGAGAAATTTCAGAGATTAGGGCGGCGTATGCCCGTCAGGTAAAAAAGTATCATCCTGAGGATACACCCGAAGAATTTGAGCAGCTTCAAAAAGCTTATAAAAGTGCGCTCAGACAGGCAAGAGCGGCAAAGCGGACGGAAACGGTGCCGCAGTCGGTACAGGAATCCCAAAAGTCCGGCAGTGGTTTTGAAAAACGGGATATGCCGGGATTTTTTGAAAATGCGGGAATGACAGAAGAACCGAATGTGCCGTCATGGGAAAATACAGGCAGTATGTCCGGTGTTACATCAGAACTGGGAGCAACACCGGATTTGGAAATTGCCGGTACGCCGGATGAAGTTGAATCTGAAATTGTATCTGATTCTGAATATGATTTTGCGGAAGTCGGAAAGGACGAACCGGAGCAGCAGTGCTTAAAAGAGATTGAATATATCATTATGAATCCGTATCTAAGAAACACGGAGGAAGCATGGAATATATTTTTTAACCGGGAACGGTATAGACAACTGTTTAAACAGCAGGAATTCTGCGAAAAAATGCAGGACAGAATCTGCCGGATGTGGGGGCTGCAAAGAAAAACACTGTTTCTTATTGAACAGCAGTTTAAAGCAGAAGGCTATGAGCAACTGATAGAGAAAAAGAGTGGAAGCAGAAAAAATCTTTTATAAGAAATTTACACATTATTTCCTATAAAAACAAAAAGACACAGAAACAAAAAAATTTAAACAAGCTGCTGGAGAACCAGACAAACGGGTTAGAAGATTATATGGATCTGTATATGAATTATACGTCTCAGAGCTACGGTGCGGTATACGAAGAATACCGGATTAACCGGTGCCAGTTTAAGCAGATGCTCATTTCCATAATAATATTGATTTTATTTATGATAATAGGTATCTGTGCGAACCGGTCCGTACAGAAAAGTGCAGCCCAAAAAAGGCAGGAACAGCAGCAGGAGCGTTACGTTGACGGGCTTAAAAAATCCGTAAAAGTACAAAAAAGTAACCAATAGAATAGATAAAAATATTATAAAAAATATAAAAAATGCACAAAAAACGTCGAAATTTTTCGGCGCTTTTTTTGAACTAAATAGTTGCATTTTATCGAAAGATGACTATAATAATGATTAAGAGATCAGTACTGTGAACAATAGAATATTTAAAGTAAGGAGGGAAAAGCTATGATTAGTTTTTTCATTTGTCTGCTTCTTTTAATCGGCGGCTATTTTGTCTATGGTAAGGTTGTAGAGAATACGTTTGCACCGGATGACAGAGAAACTCCTGCGGTAAAGATTAACGATGGTGTTGATTATGTAGTAATGCCGCAGTGGAAACTGTTTCTGGTACAGCTCCTCAATATTGCGGGCTTAGGACCAATCTTTGGTGCGATGCAGGGTGCTTTATGGGGACCGGTTGTATTCTTATGGATTACTTTCGGTACAATATTTGCCGGCGGTGTACATGATTATTTTTCAGGAATGCTTTCAGAAAGAAACGAAGGTGCTTCTATTTCAGAAGTCTGCGGTATCTATCTGGGCGGATTCATGAAGAATGTTATGAGAATCTTCAGTGTGGTTTTACTCGTTATGGTAGGTACCGTATTCGCAGTAGGACCGGCCGGATTAATTGTTACATTATTTAAGAACGGCAATGTATCAGGAATTGTTGCAAGTACAGAATTCTGGCTGTGGATTATTCTTGCATACTATTTCATTGCCACATTTATTTCAATTGATAAGATTATCGGACGTATTTATCCGGTATTCGGTATCTGCTTAATCATCATGGCATTAGGTGTTATTATTGGTGTCTTTACACATTCAGATTATCAGATTCCTGAAATCTGGTCACACTTTACCAATATGCACCCGAAGGGAACACCAATCTGGAGCGTTATGTTTATCACCGTAGCGTGTGGTGCGATTTCCGGTTTCCATGCAACACAGTCACCACTGATGGCGCGTTGTATGAAGTCTGAAAAGCAGGGACATTTCGTATTCTATGGTGCGATGGTTGCAGAAGGTGTTATCGCATTAATCTGGGCAGCAGCAGGTTGTTCAATCTATGCAGTAACAGATGGTTTAAGTACTGGTTTAAGTGCCATTCTTGCAAATGGACAGTCCGCAGCAATTTACGATGTATGCTCTAAGACAATGGGCGGTGTCGGTGTTGCCCTTGCAATGATTGGTGTTATTGTATGCCCGATTACATCAGGTGATACAGCATTCAGAAGTGCAAGACTGGTTCTTGCAGACTGGTTTAAGGTTGACCAGTCTAAGTTTACAAAACGACTGATCTTATGTGTACCGCTTTTAGCAGTTGGTGCAGTTGTCGGACATCTGGATTATACAATCGTTTGGAGATATTTCAGCTGGACAAACCAGACACTCGCTATGATTGTATTGTGGACAGCAAGTATGTTCTTATTCAGAGAAAAGAAGAATTACTGGATTACCGTAGTACCGGCAACCTTTATGAGTGCCGTATCTATGACCTATTTCTTCTATGCACCGGAGTGCTTGAACCTCGGTACAACAGTAGCTTACCCGGCAGGTATCATTTTAGCAATTGTATTCTTTGGCATCTTCATGTATGCAACAAAGAAACAGCCAAAAGAAGCTGCATAACAGTAGGCGTTTAGAAAATCTGTAAATGCATTTTACAGAGGTACATAAAAGATAAAATAATTTAGATTAAAGGGGATGCCACATGAAAATAGTTGAAAGCAGACGATGTTTCGTGTGGCTCCCCGTCTTTATTCTTTGGTGAAATAATAGAAAGAATAGAAAGGACACACCAAAGAAACAATGACTGAAGGAAGGGGCTGGTTGTATGTTGTGGAAACCACGTTGTTTAGGAAAAGAATCGCTTGAAAAGGAAGAATTGGCGCAGGATAAAAAGCATTGCAGAAAGTTTGGACCATGCGGAGTGGGAGAAAAAGCGATTTATCTGAACAGTTTTTATTTTGAGAGAAGATATTACATTCCGCTCACTTCCGTCAAGAGAGTATTTAAAAGAGTTGCGATGAGCAAAGGCGGGTTCACAGGAAAGGGATTGTTTGCAACGATTCCGTATCTGGTTGTGGAATATGACAATGGCGAAGAAAAGCAGTGCAATTTTAAATTTGAAGAAAATGTCGATTCTTTATTAGCCTATTTAAAACAGACACATCCTGAAATCCGGCTTCACAGCGCAGAAGCGGAAAAAAGACTGAAAGAAAAAGAACGTCTTGCAGCAAAGAAAAAAGCAAAGGTTCTGACAAAAGAAGCGCAGGAAAATATTGCCGTATTAGAAAATTGTATGCAGTATCTGAATAAGAATGAAGAATTAAGTATTGCATTAAGTGCAGGGGCAAAAAGAAAAAGAGTGTATGACAGAAGTAATCCGGCATATAAATGGGTAGCACTCAGCATTACGCTGTTGGGAGCAGCGGCATTGCTGTATGGTATCTACGCATTGATTACACATGCTGGATTTGCAATGTATTTCCTGTTGTTTGGACTGGCTTCCATTTTCTTCTTTTCCAGTGCCAATGTTTTACCGACTGCAAGAAACAATAAAAAGTACATTGAAACACATTTGGAACAGGCTGTTGATGAAATGCAGCAGTACATCAGACAATATCCGGACTTTCCGGTTCCGGCATGGTATGCACATCCGGTCGTGTTAAAGAGAATGATTGATATTATGCAGGAAGGTCGTGCAACGACCATCGAAAAGGCACTTGAAGTTTTAAAGAGTGATTTAAAAGCATTAAATTCCAGCGTGGCAGTAGAGCAGGAAGAATATGATGAAGTTATGGCAATCAAGCCGCTGTTTTTAATTCGTGAGTATCAGTAAAGTAAACTGACCATAAAACAAAAATAAACTGGCTATATAAATAAAATTCAAATTGGTACTTTCATAATTGCCAGTAAAAGCTTATTCTTATCCGAAGCAAAAGGAACGGAGGATGAGGATGATGAAAAAGTCAGGAAGTATTATTGAAGCAGCTGCAGGCGCTGTGATTTTTGTAATCGGTCTGGTATTGTGTTTTCACAATTATGTACAGAAGGGTAACACGGCATATGCGGTATCATTATTAGTTGCAATTGCAGGTGTGATTATACTGATTGCAGGTATTTGTAATATCGTGTCCAAGGGAGAGCGTAAACCAGTTGATGCAAAGGTATTGGCGCAGGCAGCGCTGTGTGCAGCATTATGTTATGTAGGTGCAACATTTATTAAAATTGATGTTCCGGTTGGAACAGAGAAAACAATGTTTCACTTCGGTAATGTATTCTGTGTTTTAGCAGCATTGTTAATCGGTGGTGCATGGGGCGGTTTAGCCGGTGCAGTCGGTATGACAATCAGCGATTTGACAACGGCGTATGTAACGAGCGCACCAAAGACCTTTATTTTAAAGCTTTGTATTGGTCTGATTGTAGGATTTGTAGCACATAAGCTGTTCCATCTTTCAAAAGACCATTCAGCAAAGTATGTAACCGTTGCAACGATTGTATCAAGTGTATGCGGTATGGTATTTAATATTGTGGCAGATCCGGTTGTGGGATATTTTTATAAATCCTATCTGCTTGGTGTTCCGCAGGACCTTGCCAAGGCACTTGCAAAAATCGGTGCGATTACAACATCGGTTAATGCAGTCATAGCAGTGATTGTAGCAACGATTATTTATCTGGCATTACGTCCGGTAATGAAAAAGACAGGAATGCTTCGGGAATTGTAAAAAGTTGGAAACTGACATAGAATTAAAAGAGGAACGATATGATAACAGATAAGGTAAAACTTTGATAGTATCATATCGTTCCTTTTGTTCTATACTGACGGTTTAGAATATAGAAAGTATGTGATTAAAGCGGTTGCACGATAGGTTGTCCTTTAATTGTAATTAAGATAGTAGGTGTTCTTGCCTAGTTCTTTCGCCTGATACATCGCTGCATCAGCACCCTGTACCATATAGCTGTAATGCAGCTGACTGCCGTTTTCAGCAAAAATGCCGATACTGCAGGGAATAGACATTCGTTCGCCGGTTTCTAAGTTTATAAGACCTTCCTGTAGTTTTTCAAAAACTGTACGGATTTCATTTTCAATAGTTGTCTTTGAATCGACTGCGGCAAGGCAGAAAAGAAATTCGTCACCACCGTTTCTGCCGACAATTCCGTCAATGTTTTCTTTTAAAATAGAGGCAACAAAGCGGATAACGCGGTCGCCTTCCTGATGTCCGTAGAGTGTATTATAGTCACGGAAATTATCAATATCCAGAAAGCCGACGGCAACGCGGGTATGTGTATCGTTTGCCTGTTCAATCATAGCATGTATTTTATTTTCAACGGCATTTTTATTGAAAAGCTGTGTCATCGGGTCTAACTGTGTTTTTTTGGTAAGATATCGTTGATATTCCTGCTGATGTACTTCATTGGCTTCAGCATAGGCTAACAGTGCATTAATTTTATCGGATAAATTACCAAGTTCATCATTTTTATCATACGGAATACGTAGTGCATAGTTTTTTTGCAGCTGGACATTTTCAAGCGTGCCGGAAATCAGGTGTACCGGTTTGGTTATTTTTTTCGTAATCAGGTAATGTACCAGTAAAAGGACAACGGAAGTCCAAAGAACTGTTGTGCCAAGCAGGATGCGGTAGGCAGTCTTCATTTTCTGATAAGAACTTAAATTAATAGTAATAAAAATCCTCCAGTCTGTGTAATGAACCGGTGCATAATATATCGCGTATTCATTTCCGAAAACGTTAAAATAAAATTGTCCGGAAGTGTTAGAATGATTGGTGCAGGATAAATGTTCAGTAATTTTCTGCCATATGGCGTTGTCATTGGCATCAGTCAATGAATCGGAAGTAGGTTCATCCGGATTGCCGGCAGTGATAAAAAAGTTATTGTTATCAATAAGATAGAGCAGCCCGTTTTCCCATAAAGTTGTATTGGAGCGGTAGTTGTCAAAGTATGAAGTCGGAATTTCTTCTACAACATAGCCAATTATGTTTTGTGTATTAAGGTCAAAAATACCGGAGTATGCAGCAACAACAGTAGTCATTTCACCATCAATTAACCGCTGGTAAGCATCGGAAATTATGAAATTGCCGTTTAAAGAGTCTGAATCAGCATGGACAAAATAATCTGAAGTTGAAGTAGTAATATTTTCACTGGATGCAACAATGTTAAAATTGGTATCTATAATGAAAAGACTCTGTAAAAAATCACAATGGATTTTTCGCTCCCATAACATATTATTAATATAGGAAATGGAATCATCATCTGAAATGCTGCCATCCAGACTGGAATGAACAGCATCCTGTATCATTTCATACTGGGTAATCATATCAATCGTATCTCTACGGGCTTCACAAAAACTCTCGATACTGGATATGGTAGATTCACTGATAAAGCGCAGATTTTCCTGCAACATGCTTTTAGTGTTTTTATTATTCTGTACAATCATGACAGAAGCAAAAATATAAAGCGGAATCAGTGAAGCTGTCAGCAGGATAATATATAAAGTGTGTTTAATTTTCATATGAAATCCTTTCATTTGGTCTGCAATAAATAATAGTAATGATTATCAGATAATAGTATATTGGTACTATAATATAGTATTTTAGTAGGAATGTCAATGGAGAATACAGGAAATCATAAAACTTTAACAAATTAGATTTTATAAACAGTGTATGCAGTTTCAAAGAATGGCAATACTGATATCTGAAAGAATGAATTTACTGCAAATGTGGTAGGAATGGAGAGGAAAATGAGTAATAACATGGATTTGGGGTATGAGATGTTCTGCTATCAGTGCGAGCAGACGGCAAACGGAAAAGGCTGTACGAAAATGGGTGTCTGTGGAAAGACACCGGAAATCGCAAATTTGCAGGATTTGCTGATTTATCAGGCAAAGGGAATCTGCTGTTATGCAAAAAAATTATTGGAAACAGGGGAACATGCGCCTAAAGAAGTGGTGCGTTTTTTGGAAAACGTTCTTTTTACAACGCTTACAAATGTAAATTTTGATGCAGATGTACATGTGGAATTATTAAAGGTATCGCAAAACATTAAGGAAGAATTGCGCGAGCAGACAGAGGCAGAAATCAACCGCCCGGCAGCAGTTTATAATCTGCCGGAAACGAAAAGTGAAATGTTAAAAGATGCGCCGATGGCAGGAATTATGTATGACAAAGAACTTGACGAAGATATCCGTTCATTAAGACAGACGATTCTTTATGGATTAAAAGGCATCAGCGCATACGGACATCAGGCAAGAGAACTGGGATATTACAGCACACAGGTCGATGATTTTTATATTTACGGACTGGAAGCACTTACAGACGATGCGCTGACGGTGGAAGAATTAATTCGGATGACGATGCGTACCGGTGAAATGGCATTAGAGGTAATGAAACAGTTAGATGAAGCGAACACTAGCGTTTATGGCAATCCGTATCCGCATAAGGTGAGTGTTCGTAGAAAAAAAGGACCGTTTATCATCGTATCGGGACATGACTTTAAAGATTTGGAAATGCTGCTGGAACAGACCAAAGGCACAGGTATTAATATTTATACCCATGGGGAAATGCTGCCGGGTCACGGCTATGAAGGATTGAAAAAATATCCGCATTTGGTGGGCAATTTTGGCGGTGCATGGCAGGACCAGCAGAAAGAATTTGACAATCTGCCGGGCTGTATTTTAATGACAACAAATTGTCTGATGCGTCCGCGTGAGGGGTATAAGGACAGGATTTACAGCACCAATGTTGTCGGCTGGGAAGGAGTAAAGTATATTCCTAAAAAGGAAAACGGCGAAAAGGATTTTCATGAAATCATTGAACAGGCATTGGCATTAGGTGGATTTTCCGATGATGAAGAAGAAAAGGAAATTACAGTGGGTTTTGCACATCAGGCGGTGCTGACCTGTGCTGAAAAGATAGTAGAAGCCGTAAAGGACGGAACAATCCGCCATTTCTTTTTAATTGGCGGCTGTGACGGTGCCAGACCGGGAAGAAATTATTATACGGAATTTGCAAAAATGGTGCCGCAGGACTGTGTGATTCTGACACTGGCATGTGGAAAATACCGGTTTAATAAGCTGGACTTTGGTGAAATTGCCGGATTGCCGCGTCTGATGGATGTCGGACAGTGTAACGATGTTTATTCGGCGGTACGCATTGCCACTGCACTTGCCGATGCGTTTAATACCGATGTAAACGGACTGCCTCTTTCCATGATTGTGTCCTGGTATGAGCAGAAAGCAGTAGCGGATTTGCTCGCACTGTTAAGCCTTGGCGTCAGAAACATTTATTTAGGACCGACACTCCCTGCCTTTTTAAGCCCGAATGTATTGCAGTATCTGGTGGATACGTTTCATATCCGCGCAATCAGCAACGCGGAAGATGATATTAAGACGTGCCTGAAGCAGAATATTGCATAAAGCGCTTAGAATTTTCGAGAGTTGTTTATATTATAGGAAATAAACAACTCTCAAAAAATCCTGTTATGGAAAGAGAACAACAGGCGGAAATTTTAAAATCCATATTAGATTAGGCTTCAAAAAAACAAAAAAAAACAAAAAAATACAAAAAAAAATAAAAAATTTTATTGCATTTCAAACTAGATTGTGATATTTTTTAAACAATCTCTGAGAGACAATTATAAAGCTGGGGAATTTCGGTCGTTTCTGAGCTTTTTACAATGAAATTCAGTAAAAAAATTCATTCAAAAAACGAAAGAAAGGGAAACCATATGTCAAAGTTAAAAAAATGGATAGGTAATTTAAAAGTTGCAGCGAAATTGAAGGTATATCGGACGTCGGTATTAGTTATGACAGCGTTTTTCGTACTGGTGGCACTTGTATCGACATTAGTGATTCGTTCGAATATACGTCATATTACGGAAGTGTGGTCTCCTTCACTTGAGTATCTGCAGGAATTAGAAACAATGACTGCTAAGTATAGAATCAAGCAGTATCAGCATCTTGTAGAATCAGATGCCGCAGCTATGGCTACGTGTGAAAAAGAAAATGATAATATAGAAAGTCAGATTAAAGACGCGACAGCTAAGTTAGGTGAGATAATTAATTCAAATAAGAAAGCACAGCAAGGAAAAGCCGATTACGAAAAGGCAACTTCTGCGTGGGAAGAATACTTATCAACTTCAGATGAAGTATACAAATTGAGTAGAGATAATAAACAGGCTGAAGCAGCGAAGATTATGATCGGAAGTGCATATGAAAGCTATATGTCATTTGTAAAACAATTAAATACATTACATGATGATTTCCAGGTGGAATTAGATAATGCGAAAACACTTGCCAACATCTGTACTATTATTATTTTTATTGTCATTATTGTAACAGGAATCGCGATTGCAGTAGTTGCAACAGTTATCGGAAAGATAATTACAGATTCAATAACAGAACCGGTACAGCAGATAGATGCAGCAGTTGCCAGTCTTAGAAAAGGTGAACTGTCTAATATAGAAATGCTTACTTACGAATCAGATGATGAGTTCGGAGATACAATAAGAATGCTGAAAGAAGCAATGAATATTCTTTCAGATTATGTCCGTGAGATTTCTCAGGAGGTTAAATTGATAGCTCAGGGTGATCTGACAAGAAATGGTGATGATATTACACCGTTTCTGGGTGATTTTTCAGAATTGAAAGAGTCACTTGTATATATTTTAAAACGATTTAACAGTACATTGTCAGAAATTAGCGGTATTGCTGAACAGGTTACACATAACGCAAAGGAAGTTGAAAGTGCATCAAAGTCTTTATCAGATGGTGCAACGGAACAGGCCGGAGTTATTCAGGAATTGAATGCAACAATAGATACAGTTGTTGACCTTGCTGTAGATACTGCAAAGGAAACAAAAAATGCATCTGAACGTGTAAAAGCTTCTGCGAACAAAGCGAATGAAGAAAAGGAAAAAATGAATGTTCTGTTGACAGAGATGGAACATATTACAGAAATATCTAAGGAAATAGGTAATATTATTACAGATATTGAAGATATTGCTTCACAGACTAATTTGTTAGCTCTTAATGCTTCGATAGAAGCTGCCAGGGCAGGTGAGGCAGGTAAGGGCTTTGCGGTAGTAGCAGATCAGATAGGAAAACTTGCTGCAGACAGTGCTAAGTCAGCGGTAAATACAAGAGATTTAATAGATAAAACTTTAGTTGAAATTCAACGAGGAAATGCAGTTACAATTACAACGGCAGAAGCTTTCAATCAGATTATTTCGGACATGGATTCGTTTGCAGAAATGGCAGAGAATACAATGGAGAAAGCCAATGCACAGGCAGAGTCATTAGAGCAGGTCGGACAGGGAATTGAACAGCTTTCAGGTGTTGTACAGAGTACAGCAGCATCATCAGAAGAGAATACAGCAATTAGTATTAATCTCTCAGAGGGTGCAGATAAGATGAATGAGCGTGTAAACAGATTTAAGTTATTCTAAAGGTTAAAAGAGAATTATAATGATATTGGGGCATAAAAGGCCTGATTCCACTTATGAGCAGGTTCATGTGGGGTTAGGACTTTTAACTCTGGTATCTTATGATACGATTAGGAAAGAAAGGTTCTTGTTGTGAGTGAGAATATATTTAAGGTATTTGGTGAGCAGACAAAAGAAACTTTATTAGAAATAATCGCAAAATGTATGGATGACTATCTGTATGTATATGATTTGCAGAATAATACAATGGAGTTGTCTGAGTCGGCTGTGGACCGTTTTATGATATCCGGAAATGTTATAAATGACGTTACGAATATTCTTTTACAGGTAGTCTATGAAGAAGACCGTAAGATGCTTCAGGAGCATCTTACGGCTATATGTGAAGGAAAAGAAAAGGTACATAATCTTCATCACAGATGGCTTGATAAAGAAGGAAGGCCGGTATGGATTAATTGCCGCGGTATTGTGATAGATGATTCACAGGGAAAACCACAATATCTGGTTGGATGTCTGAATGAAACCGGGAATCAGAGGAGAGCAGATAATGTCACAGGATTGCTTGGAGGACTTGAATTTAACGCATATATGCGTTCTCAGAAGAAACACCTTTCTAAGGGATTTCTTATGCATATAGGAATTGATGATTTTGGAGCAATCAATAGTTCCCGCGGAGCGGCTTATGGTAATCATATTTTGAAAAGTGTAGCTGACTGCATGAAGGAATGTCTTTCTGATAAACAGAGGATATATCATCTTGTAGCCGACCAGTATGTGATTGTTGATCTGGAACATTCTTCAAAGGACTATGCCGCGGAGCTTAAGAAAAAGATAGATGACAGACTGTATAAGTTTATAGTATCTGAAAACTACGAGGCTGTTTTTTCGATTTCGGTAGGTGTTGTGGATGCGGTAACATTTTGCGAGGCTACGAGGAGTGCCGCAAGAAATTTGCATTTGTCCTTAAAAAAGCCAAAAAAATGGGAAAAAATGGATTCTATATATTTGATGATAACGACTACGAGAGCTTTTTAAGAACAGGAAAGATAGTAGCGGCACTCCGTAATTCTGTTGTGAATGGATTCAACGGCTTTGAGGTGTATTACCAGCCAATTGTGGATTGCAGCTCAGAGCGGGTTATTGGTGCAGAGGCGCTTATGCGTTTCTCAATGACCTCTGAAGAAGATACGGAGACAGTTTCACCAGTAGACTTCATCCCATTACTGGAAGAAACCGGGTTAATTATCCCGGCAGGAAGATATATATTAGATGAAGCAGCGAAAACATGTTGTGAAATGCAGCAATATATTCCTGATTTTAAGATGAATATAAATGTTTCATATGTTCAGATTATGCATGGCAATGTTGAAAGAGATATATTGGATGTGATTAAAAAATATGATTTACAACCGGATTCCATATGTATTGAAATGACGGAAAGTGGATTTATGGATATGACACCGGTATTCTGTAAGTTCAGGAAAGTATTGGATGAGAACCATATCTGCTTTGTAATAGATGATTTTGGCACAGGGTATTCTAATTTCCATTGTATACGTGATATGAATCCCAGCTATGTGAAAATGGATAGGGATTTTACTGCAAAGGCGATGAATGATGCAAGAGATTATGAATTGTATAAAAACATCATTCCGATGGTACATAGTATTAATGTCAGGATATGTGCAGAGGGCATTGAAAAAAAAGAATGGAGCCTTAAAATGAAAGAAATGCAGGTTGATTATTTACAGGGATACTATTATGGCAGACCCTGTGAAAAAGAACAGTTTATTCAACGATATAAATGTTCATAACAGCCGCAGGCTTTTTGACGGATCATCTGGTACACAAAAAAATTAAAAAAATTAGCACTCACCTATTGACAGTGCTAATAATAAGTGCTATAGTACAACTAGAACAAAGGAAAGGAACAAATAAAGAAATTGAATTTGTTTTAAAACAGTTCCAGAGTAACAGGTAAATGAGCAGCGATTTTAGAAAAGGAGAGATGACTTATGTTAATGCCTAGTATTTTTGGAGAAGATTTATTTAATGATGATTTTATGAATGGATTTAAGTTCCCGGATGTAGACAAGGTTCTATATGGTAAGCACGCTTCTAATGTTATGAAAACAGATGTCAGGGAAACGGAAAGCGGTTATGAAGTAGATATTGATTTGCCGGGCTTTAAGAAAGATGAAATCAGTGCCAGCCTTGAAAATGGCTATCTGACCATCAGTGCTTCTAAAGGTCTTGACAAAGATGAAGAAAAGAAAGACGGCAAATATATCCGCAAGGAGCGTTATGCGGCGCAATGAGCAGAAGCTTCTTTGTTGGTGAAGACCTGACACAGGAAGATATCAAGGCAAAATACGAGGACGGTATCTTAAAACTTTCTGTTCCAAAGAAAGAAAAGGCACCGGTCAAGGGTGATAAGTATATTGCCATTGAAGGATAACCTGTAACTGCAAATTGTGATTGTACAACTTATAAGGCATTTTGATGAAATGTCAAAAATGCTGATAAATAACCCTATATAATAGGTAGAAAGACTCCACAGCCGGAGAAATTCATAGGCTGTGGCGTCTTTTTATTTAATACAAATCTGTCAGGGGCAAAAGCCTAAAATCATTGCGGTTGTCAGGTGCAAAATATAGTGGAAGATTATGAAAAATACGAACAAAAATATGTGATACATGCACAAAAAATTAAAAGAAATACATATAAAAATAGCAATTGCGCACAAAAATAAAATATGATATAATAATGGAAACTAAAAAATAAAAAATAGTTTCCAACAAAAGTACTACACAAAACACAAACGGAGAAGGAGGGAACGATGAAAGAAAGTATACAGGAACAAAAACTGCAGCAGAAGATTTTAGAGGGTACGATAGAAGCCTTTAATCAAAAGGGATTGAAATTCACCATGGATGACCTTGCAGGAATCCTCGGCATGAGCAAGAAAACCATATATACGGTCTTTTCAGAAAGACTTCACTGTTTCTTTCCATGGTTGATTACCTGTTTGATACGATAAAGGAAAGCGAGCGTGCCATATTGGAAAATGAAGCATTGTCCACAGTGGAGAAAATCAGGGCAATTCTCGGTGTCATGCCGGACAGCTATAAAGACATTAATTTTGCGAATCTGTATCTGCTCAAGGAAAAATATCCTGAAATATACACAAGGGTAGAACAGCGGCTGGAAGGCGGCTGGGAAATGACGATGGGACTGCTGGAACAGGGAATAAAAGAAGGATGTATCCGTCCCGTGAATTTATCCATTTTTAAATTGATGATGGAAGCCGCACTGGAGCAGTTTTTCCAGCGTGATATTTTAGTCAACAGTGGACTTTCCTATACGGAAGGGTTAAGCGAAGTGGTTGGCATTTTACTGGACGGAATCGAGAAAAAGGTATAGAAAGGGGCAAGGTTATGGAAGACAGATCAAAAATCATTTACGGCAATGAAATCGGCCGCAAGGCATACAGAAATGCCATTCATTCTAAGAAAAAATTTATCAAAAAATATGGCGATGATACCGGTACAAAATATCCGGTGCGGCTTCGTAAAAATGCGGTGCTTGGCGATACGCTTGGCATTGTAGATGTGCGTGTTGCCAAAAAGCACGGCACAGCCGGAGAGAAAAATCAAACGATACCGTTTGATACGGAAAAGGGCATTATTGTGGGAAATATCCGCATGGGCTTCGGTCATTACCGCATTTCCATGGCGATTGCTTCAGCGGCACATGCAATGGGCTATGTACCGTACTGGATGGATTTGAATTCTTATGAAGATACGACCTGTACAAAGGTTATCCGTGCGCAGAATGATTTATACTCACTGGGGTCAAGATTGTCCCAGAAAAGCCGTCTGTTTAACCGGTTTGTCTGGGAACCGATGAATTACGAGGGCTTTAGAAAGCTTTCTTACAATGCATCAGACCAGAAAAATGCGGAACTGATGGCAGCTGTATTTGCAAATGTGCCAAAAGAAATTCCGGTCATTGCCACACATGTATGGCCGGCGCAGGCGGCGGTGCATGCGGGCATGAAGCGTGTTATCAATGCCGTGCCGGATAACTGGCCAATGGCATTGCATTTGTCGGAGGGCAGTATTCATACGGTGCAGACGCGTTTTGCCTACCAAGGCTACCGTATTTTAAACGGCATGGATAAAAACAAAGTGTTAAATCCAATGCCAAAGGACAGCCTTGTGTATACAGGCCACTACATTGACCATGAGCTGGTGCAGGGAATCGAAGAAGACTGTGCGGCAAGGCGGGCGCGCAAAATGCAGAAAAAACCGATGCGCTTTCTTTTGACGATTGGCGGTGCGGGTGCGCAGAAAGAAATTTTTGCGGAGATTATCCGTTATTTAATACCGCATATCAGGGACGGACGTGCTGCACTGTATGTCAATGTGGGCGATTATAAAAATGTATGGGAGCAGTTAAAGGCAGAAATTCCGCAGATGAAGACACTTTCTTGTGAACATTTTAACAACTGGGAGAATACAAAAAAGTTTGCAGAGGAAGCCCTGACGGGAGAAGTCACGGGAATCCACGGATTCTGGCATGAAAATATATTTGAAGCGGTTTACTGTACCAATCTTTTGATGAGAAGCTGTGATGTGCTGGTTACGAAACCGAGCGAACTGGCATTTTATCCGGTGCCGAAGCTGTTTATCAAGCGTGTCGGTGGACATGAACAGTGGGGTGCAGTCCATTCGGCAGAAATCGGTGACGGTACGCTGGAATGTCGTGACACCGGTCATACACTGCAAATGCTGGAGTTGTTTTTAAATGAAGAAACGCTGTTATTTCAGATGTGTAACTGCATTGAAGCCAATAAAAAAGCAGGCATATATGATGGGGCATACAAGGCGGTGGAACTGGCAGCCGCAGAAAGTAGGTAAGGTATGTTAAGTAAAAGGGAAATGGCTTCTTACGGACTGGGTGCCGTGGGAAAAGACATGGTTTATATGTTTTCGGCAAGTTATATTTTGTATTATTATCAGGATATTTTAGGCGTCAGCGCGATTGCAATGGGCATAATTTTAATGGCGGCGCGCGTGTTTGATGCGTCTAATGACCCGGTTATGGGGGTTATTGTGGCAAAGACAAGGACACGGTTCGGGAAGTTCCGTCCGTGGCTGTTTGTGGGAACGGCGCTCAATGCCATCGTGTTGTATCTGATGTTTGCGGCACCGCCTGCATTGGACGGCGGCGGGCTGGTAGCCTATGCGGCGGTTACATACATTTTATGGGGTGTGACCTATACCATGATGGATATTCCGTACTGGTCCATGATTCCGGCATTTACGCAGGGAGGAAAGGAACGTGAAAATCTTTCCACGCTCGCACGTTCCTGCGCCGGGATCGGTTCTGCACTGGTAACGGTTATCACTATGCAGTGCGTCTACTTTTTCGGAAACGGCAATGAAAGAACGGGCTTTAAGTGGTTTGCCCTGATTTTATCCGTATTGTTTTTTGTATTCATTCTGATTACCTGTCTGAATATCAAAGAGAAATCAACGGTTGATGTCGATGCGCCGTCCATAAAGCAGATGTTTAAGGCATTACTGCAAAATGACCAGGCAATGACGGTTGTTATTACCATTGTGCTGATTAATACATCGGTATACATTACGTCCAATCTGGTGATTTACTTTTTTAAATATGATTTCGGCGGTGCGGACTGGTACAACGGCTATACGCTGTTTAACACCTTTGGCGGTGCAATACAGATATTGTCGATGATGATTCTGTTTCCGTTACTGCGTAAATTTTTAAATACAATCCGCATTTTTTACGTGAGCTTTGCCATGGCGATAGCAGGATATTTAGTGCTGCTGGTGCTTGTATTTACAACAATGTCCAATGTATTTATACTGTTTATTCCGGCATTTTTCATCTTTGCGGCAAACGGCATGTTACTGGTGCTTACAACCATTTTCCTTGCCAATACCGTGGATTATGGTGAATTAAAAAATAAGCGCAGGGACGAGAGCGTGATTTTTTCTATGCAGACATTTGTTGTAAAATTAGCTTCCGGTGTAGCGGCACTGGTTGTATCCGTGTGCCTGTCGCTGAGCCATTTAAGTCAGGATACGGCAGTTGTGGCGGGAGAAGCCGCACAGGCAGGCGGTTCGCTGGTCGGACTGCGTATGACAATGACGGTGCTTCCGATTGCAGGACTGTTACTTGCTGTGTTTTATTTTCACAAGAAATATATTCTGACAGAGAGTAAAATGGAGGAGATTAACAATACACTGCGGGCTTAAAAGGTATATATGATAAAGAAAGGATTTCCGATATGATTACGATAGAAAAAAATCTGTATGCACTGCATACACGGCATACGTCTTATGTATTTTGTGTCATGGAGAGCGGACATCCGGAGCATTTGTATTATGGAAGGCGGATTCATGCACAGCAGACCGTAATGATGGAAAAAAGGGCATTTCTTCCGGGCAATACGATTGCGTATGACAGCAGTTTTGAAAATCTTTCATTGGAGGATTGCTGTCTTGAAATGTCATCTTACGGAAAAGGCGATATCCGTGAACCGTTTATTGAAACAGAATATGCGGATGGCAGTACAACGGCGGATTTTTTGTTTGAGAGCGCACAGATTTCCGAAACAAAATGCGGCTTGCAGACACTTCCGGGTGCATATGATGAAAACGGCAAATCCGAACAGCTCAAGGTCGTTCTGGCAGACAAAGAAGGAAAAACAAAGCTGGAACTGTATTATGACGTATACGAAGACTGCGATGTGATTACAAGGCGCGCTGTTTTTAAAAATGAAGGAGAACAGCCTGTGAAGCTTAGGCGGCTGATGAGCATGCAGCTTGATTTACACCGGGCAGACTATGTGCTTTCAACATTTCACGGCGCATGGACACGGGAAATGAACCGCAGTGAAGCCGTGCTTGAAACCGGAAAATATGTCAATGAATCCTTTACGGGAACGTCATCGAGCCGTGCCAATCCGTTTATCATGCTTGGCAGAAAAGAAACGACCGAGGACACCGGAGAGTGTTTCGGAATAAATCTTATTTACAGCGGCAGTCACTATGAAGCTGTAGAGGTGCAGGCAGGACGTACAAGAATCGTTTCCGGTATCCAGCCGAAAAATTTCTGCTTTACGGTTGACACAGGTGAAGTTTTTGAAACACCGGAAGCGGTGCTGACCTATGCGGCATCAGGTTATAATCAAATGAGTCACCAACTGCATGATTTTGTGCAGGAGCATGTTGTTCGCGGCACATGGAAACGGAAACTGCGCCCGGTGCTGTTAAACAGCTGGGAAGCGGCGTATTTTGACATTAACGAAAGGAAACTGCTACGCCTTGCAAAGGCGGCAAAAGAAGCGGGAATCGAACTGTTTGTCATGGATGACGGCTGGTTTGGAAACCGGAATGACGATAAGAGTTCCCTTGGGGACTGGTATGCCGATGAAAAGAAG
>ERZ859817.326-NODE-326-length-34801-cov-3.204110_pt1 | contig 34801 bp, 29 predicted proteins | sample MGYA00509986_ERZ859817 | MGnify/ENA primary metagenome ERZ859817 (study PRJEB30046, sample SAMN00715155) | human gut metagenome | study: EMG produced TPA metagenomics assembly of the A metagenome-wide association study of gut microbiota in type 2...
ATGGGCGCGGCGCGCCGGTTTTTTGAGAGGGCCCCCCCCCCGCCGATGCCGAACAGGAAGTCGCCGCACTCCTTCAACTGCCGGTAGGTGTCGGCGTCTTCGGCGAAGGCGTGGAAAACACCCCGCAGGCGCAGCCCTTTTTCGCGGGCGGCCTTCGTTTCCGTTTCGACAGTGCGGCACATATCTTTCCAGGCCGCCCGCGTATGGATGGCGACGGGAAGGTCATAGGTCGCGGCCAGGCGGCACTGTTTCGTGAATGCCTCGAGCTGTTCGGCCTTGAAGCGGTCGTCCCAGTAGTAGTCGAGTCCGATTTCGCCCACGGCGCAGAATCGTCCGACGCCTTCGGGTGGCGAGCAGAGGTAGCGTTCGACCAACGCCAGCTCTTCCCGCCAACGGGGATTGTCGTTGATGGAGGTCGGGTGCAGCCCCATCATCGGGGTGCAGTGGTCCGGATAGCGGCGCACGGTGTCGAAGAGGCGCCCGTGGCTCTCGGAGTCGATCGCCGGCAGCAGCAGCCGCTCCACCCCGGCTTCGCGGGCGCGGCGGATCGCCTCGTCGCGGTCGGCGTCGAACTCTTCGGCGTAGATATGCGAGTGGGTGTCGATCAGATAATTCAATGTTTCGGAAATTTTGTCTTAAAATATTTTGTTTATAGAGTTGGTGTCTCGTTGTTCTGATTCGGTGGGTATATTATTTAATTCGGATTTTTTTGCTTTTATTTCATCAATAATGTTGTTTATTTCCTGAATTGAATCTACATCTTTACTCAACAAGTAGTGAGTTGTACTTGATGTACTGCCATATCCGTTTCCGCTGCTTCCAGATACTTTTACATATGCTTGCTCGAATTTCCAACCCAATGCGGACATAATGTTAAGTGCTTCCACCCGGGAATAGAAGATTTCAGCTTTTTCATTTTCGTTTTCGAGTCTGATATCTTTCTTTTTATTGCGTTCTTGCCCGTAATCGAGGTATATTCGAGTTTTTTTCTGACTTACGATTTGTTCAATAATTTCACAGAAAATTTTGTTTTGTGCAAAAGTGAAACTGATTGGGCTGATAGTAAATAAAAGAAATAAGATGACGAATTGTTTCATAGGATTGGGATAGTGTATTTTGTATTTATTTTTTATTAGCGTAGTTTCATATATCGGTTCCCCGGAAGCTGCCGGACGGCTCCGGCCATTTCGAGTCCCAGCAGCAGGGCCGAAAGTTCGCCGAATCCGAGCCCCGAGAGTTCGCAAAGCTCTTCTGCGGATATCGGGTCGTCGGTGCGGAAGCAGCCCAGCAGCCCCTCTTCGTCGCGCGTGAGTGCTGCGGGAGCCGCTGTCGGCCGGTCGATCAGATCGCCGGGGCGGTTCTGGTCCCACATCATTTCCCGCACGATATCTTCGCCCGTGCATACCATTTGGGCACGCTGGGTCCGAATCAGCAGATTGGCTCCGGCCGAGGCGAAGTCCGTCGCGCGTCCAGGGACGGCCATCAGCGTGCGGTTGTAGCCGTCCGCCAGCCGTGCCGTATCCATCGACCCGCCTTCGACGGGCGATTCTACGACGACCGTACCGCCGCTTATGCCTGCCAGCAGACGGTTGCGGGAGTGGTAAAAGTTGCCGTTCTGCCTGGTTTGGGAGTGCAGCTCCGAAACGACGGCTCCGCCGTGTTCGATCATATCCCGGGCGACGGCCGTGTGCTGTGCGGGCGTGATGCCGGAAGGGCCGAGGCGATGATGCCGACGGTCGGCATGCCGAAAGCGAGCGCCGCACGGTGACAGGCCGTATCGATGCCGAAGGCTAGGCCGCTCACGATCACCGTATCCGCCACCCGGTCTGCCAGTTCGCCGATCAGCCGGTCGGCCATCTGTTGCCCGTACGGAGTCATCCGACGCGTGCCGACCATCGTAAGCGTCGTCTTGCCGAGCGCTTCCGGGGAACCCAGAACATACAGCACATGCGGGTAGTCGGCGGTTTCGCGCAGCAGGGCCGGGTATTGTGCGTCGGTGGAGGCGATGATCTCGATCCCGTGTTTGCGGCAATGTTTGACTTCGCGCTCTGCGTCTGCGAACGCTTTCTTTTGGAGGATCGCCCGCGCGAGTTCCGGTCGGAGTCGGGCTTTTTCGATGAGTTCGTCGGCCGAAGCGGAGAAAACCGCCTCTGCCGAACCGAATACGTCGAGCAGATGGACCGCCCCTTTCGGGCCTATTCCCGGCGTGAGGGTAAGGGCTATGTCTGGAATTTCGCGCTTCATTTTCCGTATCCGGCAATCCCCGAATGAGTTCGGCTCCGCCTCTTTTGGGCGAAACCGTAGGTTCCGGACCCGCTTCGGGGCTTCGGTTAGCGGTTGTAAAGATAGGTTTTTGCCGATAAAAATGCAAAGTTGCCCGGAAGTTTTGCAGAAAAGAGAAATCTTCGTATATTTGCAAACCCGATCCAGGGAATCAGGGTCTGATGGCCGAGTGGCTAGGCAAAGGTCTGCAAAACCTTGTACAGCGGTTCGAATCCGCTTCAGACCTCATAGGAACCGCGTTGCAGCTATCTGCAACGCGGTTTTCGTTTTGTTTTGTCATACATTTGTAATACGACTATACGATAAAATCGTTCAATTCCTCTTTCAGTAATTTCCAATTCGGGAAATAGCGACTCAGTAGAGTTGTAAATTCTTCATTGTGCAACCGCACCTTAATATGCAGTAATTCATGGACGACGATATATTCGATACAGTGTAGCGGTTTCTTGATCAGTTCCAGATTGAAAATAAGGTTTTGCGTTCGATGATTACAACTGCCCCACAAAGTTTTCATTTGTTTAACCTCCCATTTATTTGCCCGAACATCCAGAATTTTTTCCCATTTGGCAATTAAAGCGGGCAACAGTTTTTTCAACTCTGCACGATACCACTCTTTAAGTATTTCGGCTCTACGTTCCAACGGGCAGTTTTCGCGAACATGCAAAACAAGATATTCATTCCCTTGCACTTCGACTTTTGCAGGAATATGGTCGTAAACGACTTTCAAACGATACCGTTGTCCTTTGTAATAGTGATTTTCTCCCGAAACATATTCGCGAGGCGTCTGGCGGTTTTGATCGAGAATCTGCGACACACGTTGCCTAATCCATGGAAGTTTAGTTATCAGAAATAACCGGACTGCATCTTCCGTCATGGCAAGCGGGGCAGAAACATGTATTCGCGCATCGGGCGGGTAGATGGTCAAATGCACGTTTTTGATAGCCTTCCACTCAATCTCGGCAGACAGATCGGATAGGGTGATAACAGTCATCAATACTCTTTTTGTGAGATGATAATTTGCATAATATCATCAATCTTGTCTTCTGTCGTGTCAGGTAAAGCATTGCGGACGGCTTTACGCACTGCTTTCATCTTCAATCCGCTGCCGCTTACATCCCTGAAGCCATCTCGGGCATTAGCTTTTACGGCATTGTGTACGCGAATTGCGAGTTCCTCGTTATGATTCAGATTATCGTACAGGGCACGTTTTCCTTTGGTATCGAGCGTTATCGGATATTTCGTCCGTGTTTCCGAGCGCATTTCTTTGAGCTTCTCGATAAGCCGTTCGATCAACTCTTTATATTGCAATTTTCCATCGTGCTGTTCCTGTAATAATTGATTCAGCAAATCTGACATTCTGTCGAAATAAGCGGGATTGTTCGGTCGCTCGCTGATAATCATCTTGCGCATGTTAGCCGCCAATACCTCGGCAACGGAACGTTCGTTCCGGCGGATATTTTTCGGAAGGGTGTCGATGGCCTCATTTCCGCCGAGATCGAGTAAGTCAAGGAACGACACATCCTCTAAATCCACGAGTTTCTCGCTGTCTTCTGCCCGTACATAATTATCGATCAGTTGACGCATAGCTGGGTCGTAGAGTTTCAAATCGAGGACGTCACCGCTTTTGAGTTTTATCTCATCTTTTAGGTCGTTGAAATAATCGACTTGCCGTTTGATTTGTTCCGCTTCCTCTTTCGTATATCCTGCTGCTGTCATTTCATTGGCGATATCTATGTAACGACGGACGAGGGTCGATACTAACTTGTAAAATGTTTCGCGTTTTGCACTATTCGCTTCGCATTCATCCTGTTGTTCCTTGATTGGCGTTGTTTCCGAATAAACGAAATAGGCGAAATATCCGGCTTGCGTTTGCGGATTTACGGGTTCGCACAATGTATATACCGCTTGTATGGCTTCTTCTAACCCTTTGCGTCCCTCGGTCAGACGATTGGTCAGTAAGCCTTGAATATCCGCAGCGTCATATTGATCGAACGCCCCGTTCGTATAATCTTCGATTGCGTTTTTGATAGCACCAAACAAATCTTGATAATCAATAATATAACCGAAATCCTTTTCGTCGCTATCCACTCTGTTCACGCGACAAATCGCCTGAAACAGGTTGTGGTCACGCATCTTTTTGTCGATATACAGGTAGGTAGCCGACGGCGCATCGAATCCGGTGAGCAATTTATCCACGACGATCAGCAGTTTCATATCTGCCGGATGCTCTATGAATTCCTTCTTCGCCCACGCTTCGAACTGTTCGGGCGTGCGGTCGCCGATCATTCTTTTGTAGATTTCGTATTTGGTAAAATCTTCCGTTTCGCCTTCGCCGACGTATTCGTCCTTTACTGACGAACTGTTCGCATCGTAGCTCGTCACAACGGCGCAGTGCCCTTTCAATTCCGTAGATTGGAATACCTCCCAATAGCGACAGGCCTGATAAATAGAGTCGGCTACAAGCATCGCATTGCCGTATCCGCCGGACAAGGCACGCTTGGTGTCCATATCTTGACATATATCCGCCACGATGCGATGGATACGTTCCTTGCTGCTGAACAATTTTTCCATCTTCGCCCAGCGCGCTTTCAGTAGCGACCGGGCGACCTTGCTCAACCCTGCTGTCTTGGAATCGAACCACTCATCGATCTTTTCGCGCTTGCCGAGGAATTGCTCCACATTCCGGGCTTCGTAGCGTAGGTCGAGGATAACCTTGTCCCGAACGGCTTCGTGGAATTTATAGCTGTGTATGTATGAACCGAATGTCTCGATGGATTTCTTCTTGTCCGTATGCAACAATGGGGTTCCGGTAAAACCGATTAACATGACACGTTCACCCATGATATGCTTCATCGCTTCGTGCAGCATGCCGCCCTGCGAACGATGGCACTCGTCGATAAAGACGTAGATATTGCCTTTGGCTTGAAACCCCTGCGGAAGGTTCTTTGCGACCTCCTCCAAATAGAAATCGAGCGATTTTACCGCTTTCTTCCCTCCGACCGATATGCCGTCGTTGTCGTTTCGGTTGCCGAATTTATGGATGAGGGTGCAAATCAGCCACGGTTCGGCTTCATTGAGCATCGAGACCAATTGTGCTCCGCTTCGGGTGCGTCGGATTTTCTCACCCGCATCCTTGAATCCGGTTTCGATCTGTTTGTCCAGTTCGTCACGATCGGTGATGACGACCACACGGGCATCCACAACATTTTCGCGAATCCACTGTGCCAACCAAATCATCGTAAGACTTTTCCCTGCACCTTGCGAATGCCAGATAATGCCGTTTTCTTTATTACGCACACGTGGTTGCGCCGCCTTGATTGCGAAATATTGATTCGGTCGGGCTGTCTTTTTGCGGCCGCCGTCGAAAATAATAAAATCGTGTATGTATTCCAACAGCCGATGCGGTTCGAAAAATTGCAAAACGCTGCGATCCAGTTCATTCGGATAACGATCTGGTGTAAACAGGGAGGGTTCGCACGGTTCGCCGCACGGTTCTTTCCAACGAAGCCAGAACTTTTCGGGTGTTTTGATTACTCCGTAATGCAGCCCCTCGGTATCATTACCTGCGAACAACAATTGTACGGTCGTAAAGAATCGGGGAATATATTCGTCTTCTTGATTGCGGATGTTCTGACGAATCCCTTCATGAACGGACACCTTGCTGCGTTTGAGCTCGATGACGGCCACGGCGATTCCGTTGACATAAACGACCAGATCGGGGCGGCGGTCGCTTTTGCCTTGTACTGTCACCTCTTCGGCAATCTGAAAATCATTCTCCATCGGGTTCGCCCAATCGATAAGGTGTACCATCTTTTTGTGCTCCGATACTTCCGACTGCACGTTTACGCCATAACGCAGCAATGTATAGACCTCATGGTTGGCGTTGTACAAACCTATGCCGATATTGGCCGCTGCTTGTTTGAGTTTCGCAACGGCCTTGTCGATCTCCTTATCGGCATAACTCCGTCTCTTCAAATAACGACGCAACAACGCCTCCTCTACATTCGCATTGTCTTCGCGGTATTCCCAATTACCGAGATAATCGTATTTCAACACATTCTGAAATAATCCGATCAGCCGCTCCTGCGTTACCCGTTCCTTCGCTCCGATGTTTGTGTCCATAGTTCTTATTTCTTGTCAATGTATTTTCCCCAGCCGATTGGGATAATTTCTTCTTTTCGCATATAATTCAACTCGCACAACACCTGGTCAGGACTGAAATCCAACTTGTGCTTGCTCCAAGCATAGAAATCTTCCAGCAACAGATCGTCGGATATCGGCTCCCCTTTTATGATTCGGTTGTTCCATACGGCATATAGCGTCGAAACAATCTCCGCACAGGCCAAATCCATCTTTTTAATTTTGTTTATCAAAGAATCGACTGCGTGGCGAATTGTTTGAGGATATGTTTCATACACCTGTTCCAATTCGTCGATCATTGCAGTAGGAATATAATTATATCGTGTCTTTCCATTCTCTTTTTTTACCTCTATTCTGACATGACGATATTGCTTGAACTTACTGTCGATGTGATTCATCATCGCCTGATCATCTGGTCCTGCCGTATTGCGAATATAGTCGTTTCCGAAATCGAGTTGGCAATGATACCCGACCAAATGCAACGTTTTTTGCAATTTGGTACGTCCCCATCCTGATGATTGATATAATGCATTTACGATATGTCCAGTAACTACATGTGTTTGCAGAGGAATTTCACGAATTTGAGCATCTGGAGTTTCAAGCGGAATAATCGGCGCTAACGGCTTAACTAAGCGTATTTGTCCGGTTAATAATTTCTGCATCATGCCGCTTTTAATCAATTTGTACTTATTGCGGCGTGCCTCCAATTTTGCAATCTCGTTGTCCATATCTGACAGAATAGTTGCAATAGCATGCTGTTCTTTTTTGTCAGATGGATAATATACTGTTAAGTCCTTAAATTTAGATAAGGATATTACATATCGTTTGCCGCTTCCTTCGCAAGCTACATTTGCCTGTTCATAGAAAGAGCTGGATTTAAACATATAAGCTCGATATTGTAAATCAATGTCTTCAAAAATTCTGAATCTGTATATATGGTAACTATAACATACGGAATTCATATTTTCCATTGCTACTGCTGAAAGGGCAATATCATATGGCATTTCTGAAGACGGAGTAAAAAATATATCCCCTTGTAATACATTACATGTTTTGATTTTAACATCGGAAGCCGTAGCCCAAAAATGCAAATCTTTACTAAAGATATGATCTTCTCGAAATACATCTAAGAAATTTAAAAGACGTATGCTTTGTTCTCCAGCGATATTCTTTTTATCAACACCGGAACCTGTGAGTTCTCCTATTTCATATATTTTCTTTTCAATCCATGGAGCGGAAAATCCTGCAAGTCGCATTTTACCGGTCAGAAGTTGCTGCATCGCACCCTGCTTGATAAGACGCTTTTTTGCAATCTTCTTATCGAGTGCCGTAATCAATGCATCTACATCGCTCAATGCTTCGGCAATCTTGTTTTGCTCTTTGATTGTTATAGGACAATAAATCGGCAACTTCTTAACAATCTCAGCTGTATAACTTTGCTGTTTTGTTCCTTGACAATATTTGAAAGCTAAATAATCGCCCCACATTCGATAGAACCAAAATAAATATTCTACACACATTCTATCCGTCCCATTGATTGCCAGACAAGATTGGTTCGTTGTAGCTGGAGCACCTACAAAAGCGCACTTTCCACGTGTACCTTCAGCTTCAAGTCCCGTAATAGCCATTAAAAACGTACTGGGGTTAAGTATGTGAAGATTGGTATTTCTAACGGCATTTGCTGAAATATGTTCAATGGTATCGTATATGACATTATAATTTAACTCTCCACTTGAAATCCATCGGATATTGCCATTATAATATTCGGGAATACCACGATAAGGTGTTGCTCCACTTGAAAATGTTGTTAAAACATCTTTGAACGTACACAATACCCAGTCGTCAGGAATTAAACCAAACTCCGTATGCTTATATCTTTGTGGTATCTTCATTTTTTATCAGTGTTCTTTTTGTCTTTTGGATCTGGAAATACATGGCTGAAAAACTTGTTGTATTCCGATAGTGCATCCGTGTATTTGTCTTTGATAAGAGCAAATTTAGGCGATTTTTGAATCGCCTCATCTGCTGCAACCATCATATCACGCTCGGATTGATAACAATGTTCCCGTTGTGAATTTACTGCAAAGACTTTTAGATTAACAAGAAGTACATCCAGCTCTTCGTAAGCATCATCCAATGCCAAACCATATTTTATAGCCTCTAATGTGCAGGCAAAAGCTCTGTGATGAGAGCCGAGTTTATGCATCGTATAACTCTGGTTTACATTAGAATCGAATTTACTTCGAGTGACCAACCTGTTAATTTCGGTTCGTTGCTCGGTAATTTCATCTTTCAATTTTTCAATTTCGGCAAGTTTGTTTTTAATATCCAAGGCATTGATAACCTGCCAGCCGATTGCAAATGTTACCAGTAGACCTATCGTTGCGGCCATTACACCGATAAAAGTATCGAGTGATACGGCTGATAACGACATCGAACGGCAACACCATAGCATTGCCAATATGATAACTCCTACAAGAGCAATGAGTGATAAAATTATACTGATATCTCTCTTCATTTTTATTATTCGTTCAATTTATTTTCATCGAGCAAACGTTGCTCGATATAATCTTTTGCCGCATCTGCCATTTTAGAGAACAACCGTTTGCGTTTTTCTTTTTGCTCTGTGGTGAGCATGTTATTGTTATCGACATCACGGTTATGCGAGTATTTGCAACTCTCTATTGTCATATGCAGCTCATCTTTGTTAATGTTTTGGCCTTAATTATATCTTTGGTTCAAATTCAACAACATTCCGAAAGATATCCATTGTCCAAAATTTCCCACTTCATTATTTATTAAAATCCCATTTGTTTCAAGTGTGCGGCGACTTTGACTTCGAGATCAGTGATTTCGGCGTCGATTTCCGGAAGCGTTTGTGCATAGCGTTCGGCAAGTGCCGAAACTTTCGAGGTCAGCTGTTGACCGATGCGATGCATTTCACTGTCGAGCCGAGCCGAAAGAGTAGCAAACCATTTCTTTTCGATAACCAAGCGTTTGATATCGTCTTCTGTAAGCCCAGCATACTTGACGATCAAAGCCGTAAGTAAATCGTATTTCAAAGTTTTCAGCGTTTTCTTCGTAAGCGAAATATCCTCTTTCAATGTGAGATATTGCGTAAGAATGGCTATTTCATCGGCATCCGATTTTTGGTCGAGTGCTTTGATTCGTTTTTTGACGTTGCTGTCGGAGAGCTTTCCATCGGCAAAATTATCTTCGTCTAATATACCTTCCGAGTGCTCTTCCAGCATTTCATTTAATTGGTTTTCTTTGTCACTTAATAACTCTTCGGAAGCCGTAATAAGATGCTTTTCTTTCGCGAAATACTCATCGATCACAATCGAAACGGGCAATAAGTCGCACACGACATCCTCCGGTGCGGAAGCTTTCTTCTCTTTCGGCTTCGCATCTCTCTTTTTAGCCGCCGGCTGCGGCGTATATAGCTCCGCTTTCCATCCGTTGGCAGCGATCAGATAACAATCGTCCTGCATGGTTTCGCTCCAATAGTTCATCAGGCAGTCATACACATCATAGGCATCAACCAGTGATTCATCCCGCTTGAAAATAGTGAGTAGCGAATCGCTCAATTCTTCGATAAGATGTTTCGGCGCAAACCCCGTAGCAAGGGCGTAAAGGTTTGCACGGTGTCGATCGCACCATTCGGTATAACTTCGATAAAAAATTTCGGTCTGATTACGGAAATCGGTGTTGGCCATAATTGTATCGTGCACGGCCGACGATTCGCATTTCAACGTGAAATATCCCGTGCGAGAGACATGCGGTCGGAAAAGATCTTCGCGTAAAGAGGGACAGACCAGCCAATAGTCGGAAAGTTGTTCAATATCATGCGCAGGCAGTCCACCATGCAAATGCGCGTCGATGTCTTGCAAAATTTCGGTGTCGGGAGCTGAAATATAACGCGGAATATTCAGATTGTAATCATTACGTTCGATCTCTTCCATCGGAACGAATCGGGCGAAATGTGGGACATCGCGTTGGGTCTGCCAAACGTCTACGATACGACGGATATCCTGTTCGCGCAGCCGGTTTTTCGCTCCGTCTTTCATGAAGCCGAATTTTGCATCGATCATAAAAACACCTTTGCGGTTGGAGGCTTCGGATTTTTCGATAAGGATAATGCAGGCCGGTATTCCGGTCCCGAAGAAAAGGTTGGCAGGCAAGCCGATAATGCCTTTGATATATCGCTTTTCGGCTACGAGATATTTACGGATTTGCGCTTCGGCATTGCCTCTGAATAGCACACCGTGCGGAAGGATACAAGCACCGCATCCTGTTTGTTTGATTGACCGAACGATATGGAGCAGAAAGGCGTAGTCGCCGTTTTTCTCTGGAGGAATGCCGATTGACGATCCCCAGCGCTTATATTGATCCTCTTCTTTTGCTCCTTTCAACCATGATTTGGTAGAAAAAGGAGGATTGGCAACCACAAAATCGAATGTCTGCAAATTTCCCGAATCGTCTTTATATTGAGGGTCGTTGAGCGTGTCGCCCTGTTTGATCGTTGCATAGGGGTCGTTGTGAAGAATCATGTTCATTTTCGCCAGCCCGACGGTGGCATTGTCTTTTTCCTGTCCGTACAAGGTCGCATCCGTGGGAGTTTCGGCTTTGGCGCGAAGAAGCAACGAACCGGAACCGCATGTCGGGTCGTAGATGGTGGTACGGATACTGTTTACCTTGTCAAGCCCCAAAACCTTTGCGATGACGCGGCTAACCTCCGCTGGAGTATAGAATTGACCTTTGCTTTTTCCGCTTTCGGTTGCGAAATTCTTCATCAAATACTCATAGGCATCGCCTATAAGATCGTCATCAGCCGCGCGGTTTTTGCTGAAATCGAGATCTGATGTCTGGAATATGCCGATAAGTCCGCTTAATGTTTCAACCTTATCCTTGCCCTTGCCGAGTTTGGTTTCATCATCGAAATCCGCGATAAACACTCCGTCCAACTGATTAGCTTCGGACAAAGCCGCCATTTTCTTGTTCATCTCTTCGCCGATATTGGCATGGCCTTTCAAAGCGACAAAATCCTCGAAGTGGCAGCCGGCGGGAATATCTATCATGAAATTAAGGTCGTTGCGGCTTTTGTCGCTGATATATTTCACGAACAGAATCACCAATACATAATCCTTGTATTGGCTTGCATCCATACCTCCGCGTAACTCGTCGCAACATTTCCAAAGGGTACTATATAATTCCGATTTCTTGATTGCCATATTACATTATTTGCTACTGATTAAATCTTTAGGGTTGACTTGAAGAATGCGTGCAATTTCAAAGAGCAATTCCAGATTAGGTTGACGACGATTGCAGGCATAGGCATTTATCATACTGAAACTCTTACCGAGCTGTTCGGCCAGCCATGTCTGTTTAATACCCTTTTCTTCAAGTACTTCCTTAATTCTGTTCATATATTTTGTGGACAAAATGAAACATATTTCGCATAAAGATATGAAATTGTTAGCTATAACTCCAAAAGACCTAATGTTCTCTTTTTAATCGAGAAGCTTTTTTGTTAAGTTTTTCGACTTCCCGTTCTTTCAGTCTCGTCTGTTCTTCGAGTTCGATTTTCTGGCGGATAGTGTGTTCATATTCTTCGACGTCTTTTTTCATCTGACGGATTTTTGCGTTGTCGCGGTTTAGTTCGAATAGCTCTTCCAATTCGGCGATGCGTTCGGGTGTCGCGTCGCCTTTCATCTTTATATAGCGGTATTTCAGATCGTTGTCGATGCGGTCGCGGTTCGGTCGGGTAGCGAAATAGAGTGCCGACGACAAAATCATGCAGCTTATAAAAAGAAATAGCACCAAATAAATGACGAATGGGGATTCGGAGCTGAAAATCACTCGGTGTCGGATTATTCTCGGCGGCAGTTCGGCGGGGATTTTGATTGCCTCGACAGATGCTTGCAGATTATCGATACCGGTTTGCGTTTTGGTATAGTTCTGCTCTATGCTCTCCAATCGTCCGGCAAGCTGGATTATTATCGCCTGATGCCGCTCTTGTTCTGTATATACGATTTGCTCCAATCGTTGCGACAAGTCATTGTCGCTTGATTGATTATTGTTTGCTGTTTTTGCCGCTAGTTCGGTCTTGATGGTTTTGACCATCGTCTCCTTGAAGTCCTCATACATTTCGTAGGACATCATATTATTCTCTTTCATGGTTGTATCGCTTCCTGTTTACAATTTCTGCTTGGATTTGGTCATGCGTTCTCGCAAGCGACGTTCCCGCTCCATTGCGGCAATCGCCATCGCTTCGGCGACGGTATTGAGCAATGCCGTGATGCGGGCGAGGTACTCTTCGGGACTCTCGCCGGGTTTGCGTTGCAATTGGGCTTCGGACAATTCGACCGGCGAACTATTCGGCGGCAACGGAAGTTCGCCGATATTACCGCCGAAATTGACCGTCGGCCTATCCGTGTTGGTCTTTCCGCCACCCGTTCCGAACAGATCGGAGAAGGCCGAACGGTAGGAACCTGCCGCCGCATGGAAGTCTTTGACAATAGCGCTTCGATGTCGGGTTTGCTGTTGTGCGTACGCAAAATGCAGATTCAGTTTCGAGAAGCTGAATTGCCGGTCGATCTTCGACCCCGAAAACTCGAAGTCGTTTTTTGAAAATAGAACGCCTTGTTTTCGGTCGGTATTTCCGCAATACTTATAGCGGACGTTGATGCCTTGCTCTTTTAATCTACCTTCCAGATCGTTCCAACTCTTACATTTGGGCAGACATCCTTTGATCGCATCATATATTTCGTATTTGGTCTTGTCCGGTTCGCGCAATCGCTCCCGCCGCACGCTGTCCTTTCCCGGCGCAAGATGCAACCCGTATTTCTCGGTTAGTTCCCGGCAGACTTTCGTATTGCGTATTTTAATATTCTTGTCCGATATAGTCTGCCCCTTGTTCCCGACCCGGTTATAGACCAGATGGCAGTGAGGATGGGGCTGGTCGAGGTGACGTACCAGCAGATATTGCGTGTCGGTAATACCCATTTTCTGCATATATTCTTTGGCGATCTGCGTCATCAGCGCATCGGTCATGTGCGGAGCTTCTTTCGGCGAAAACGAGAAGGAGATATGCCCGACCGTGTTTTTCAACCGAGGGTTCAGTCGGGTCTGATCCTTAAAATCCTCGATTATGTTCTTTACCTCCGGCGGGTTTACGCCTTCGGCATCGAGGATGCGCGACAGTTCCTTCATCACATAGCCGACAGTCCCGGCAAAGGATGAACCGGCAATGATTTTACCGATCATCGCGGATCTGTTTTAGCAGGGCTTCGAGGCATGCCATAATGGCCGCGTGACGGGATGCGACACTTGAAAATCCTTTCGCATGGGCAAGCCGTGTCAGTTGATTCAAGTTGCGAGCTATGCCTTTGAGCTGGGTTACGAAATCCAGATGCTCGCGACGCAGGCGTTCTCGTACCGCTCCTGTCCGAAGCAGTTGTCGGATGATTTCCGCCGGATGCTGCCCCGAAGTACGGGCCAATGACCGAAGACGTAAATAATGCTCCGTATCGAGTCGCGTACTGACGATATATCGGCGAACACGACCTTTACTCAATTCCGGCCGTCCGCCCTTGTTCTGTGCTTGTTTCATCGGTTTGTGTGCAGGAGTTAGACCAGCGGGATGTTCGGTAGGTTTTCGTTTACGAAAACACAAACTTGCCTTCCTAAACCTTTACCCCTTTCCGGCGTTGTGGCTCAACCGCCGCTGTTTTTGCTTTTAGAAGTTGCGGATTATTCCGAACAGATTGAACCGTCTTTGTTTTGGAGGCGTTTTTCTGTGCCGCCAACTTTTTCGCATGGTCTTTTATGTGGGCGATCAGATAGTCGTTGACATCCTTGTGTCCGGAGTAGAAACAGCTTTGATCGACGACTTCGCTGCGGGGGCAAAGACGAATCAACTCGGCGGTCGCTTTACGACCCGCATTGTCATTGTCGAAGAAAGCATGAATCGTCGAATGGCGTGCGAGAAACGGAAGCGCTTTCGGAAGATTGACGACCGAGTTTAATACTATTACGTCGATGCGTAGTTGGTCGGGGTGCTTCGTCGAAAGACAGGAGAGAAAATCCATGAACCCCTCGAAGGCGATTACCGTATCGGTGCAGTTGTCGATCGTCGTAATCTGTTTGGGCGATGCACTTCCTTTGAAGCATTCCGAGCGCAACTCCCATCCGCCGGCATCGTTCGGAAATCCGATGGCGAAATATTTTCTGCCATTGATCGTATAGCGTATTTCCCGACAATAAGTGCAGGCAACCTCCGGAACGATACCGCGCCGTCGTAAATAGTCGAGCAATGCCGAATGACGAAGCGGTGTGTCGGAGAGGATACGGAGCGCGGGAACGGTCGATAAAGGCGACAAAGATCGGGGTGCAGCGATCGGTACCCTCTCTCTGTTTCTCAACAATCGGACGGCGTGTGCGAAATCGCACCGCTTCAACCGCATTACAAGGTCGATAATGGAACCGCCTTCGCCCAGTCCGAAGTCATACCAGAGATTTCGCTCGTAGTCCACCTTGAAACTCGGCATATGTTCCTCGCGCAACGGTGAAAGATAAAGACCGTATCGCGGATTGTCTTTGGTCGGGTGCAAACCTTGTTCGGCGAGGTAGGCCCGAATGGAAAGATGTTTGATAGCTTGAATCGTTTTCATAACAATCTATGTTCAGTGAAAAGAAAAATATTTATTCTTTCACTGAATTATTTAATGGGAACTATTCGATTCAAGGCTGCTTCGACATCGCTGTCGCGGAACAGGACGCGCCCGCCGATCTTGTGGGCGCGGATCTTGCCGTGGTTCACCCAGTCGGTGAGCGTCACGAGCGAGATGCGCAGACGGCGGGCGGTTTCGCGCCGCGTGAGATATTTTGTGTCGGTTTTCGGATGTGCGGGACGGAACTGTTGCAATTCGTCGCGCAGGGACTCCCGGATCATCTTCGAAAGTTGATCGGCAGTCATGCCGTTCAGATAGATTTCCTTTGCCATGGTTTATTCGATTTAACGTCGCAAAGAAAATCATTTATCGAGGCTGTCTAAAATAAGTAATTGTGTTACAAAATAATGCTGCCTTCTGCCACGAACGGACATAGTCGGACAGTCTATGGAATTTTAGGAATGAATTGCATCGGTCTACCTCTGTTTTCCGTTTTGACCGCAGTGTGTAAAGTGATTGTTTCGATGAATAAAAGAGGACGGTTTTTGATAAGAACCGTCCTCCGAAACAAAGCTGTTTTTGTGAGTTTTATTTTAATTTTTCCAATGCTTCACGGACTGCGTCTGCCGAATAGCACCGTTCCCCATTCGAAAATGCGCGTGCGGTGCATCCTTCCAGCCAGCCGTTCGCAATCCACCGGTCGAGTGTCGGGCGTGTAATTCCCAGAGCTTCGGCCAAATCCTTTTTACAGAACAATCGATTGCCCGAATACGACGAGAGAAACATTTCGTTTCGATGTGCCGCCAACCAATGATCAAAATGACGAATAGCCCTTGCTGCATTTCTGATCGTCGGTTCGTAATTCTCGTATGCCCACACATGTAGACTTGTCGGGTCGAAGTCTGCAAACTCCGGCCGGGTGCGCAATGTCTCGACCAACGTGTCGAAGCATGCCAGTTCGGAGGCTTTGATCTCTATTTTGCGACGACGGGACATAGTTGATATTTTTTTGGCGGGGGGGGGAATTTTTTACAAGATCGTAATATGCATATTTTTAGATGTTTATAATATACAAGCGTGTAAAAAGCGTGTAAAAAGCGTGTAAAAAGCGTGTAAAATTAAACAATGAACCAATCAGAGTTCGGGCCTTGTGATTCGTTTCTTATCTTGCCTTGTCTTTTCAACTTAGCTAAAAGATTCGTAATTTTATCTTTTTTCTGTCTGTCGTCGAGCAGGTTGGAAAGAAGGTTCCACAGCAGTTTGTCGATCTCCCTGCGTGATAATGATTTGTGATCCCGCAATGCCGTCAGCAGAAACTCTTCGCAACGTTTATTTCCGAGCCCCTTATGTTCCGAATATTCGATCTTCTGCCCGACTTTTTGGGCGATATGTTTTGCAATATATATTTTGGGTTTACGACCCTCGATTAGGCGTTTGCTTCTCAATCGGGCGATCTCTTCATCGGATAACGGTTTCCCCAGTTGTACACGGTTCAGCAGCTCGATGTCGAGCAGGTTCAAATCCGCATTTCCCGCCAGAATATTGGCGTAGTTCATATCGAGAATTTTGCCCGTTATGGTAACTTCTACCCGATTGTCGGCCAAATTGTAATCCGGCAGGGGAAATAGTCTCTGTCTTTGGTAATTGTACATCTTGCGGATGCCGCTGCCGATCGTATCGACCATCTTGAGTCCCACCATAGCCGTTACCAGAAATTGATTTCGGTATCGCTCCTCCGGAGCATCGCTGACGAGTACCCGTTCGATATTGCCGGGAATAAACGAACCCTTGTTCGAGAAGACCAGTTTGTCGTCGTATTCCACTACGTTGATCTGACCGCCGAGCGTATAATCCTGATGGGCGATTGCATTGTTCAATGCCTCGCGGATGACATACGGTTCATACGTGTCGATCTCTTACGAAGAGCGTCTTGTACTCCGGATTTATGTAACGGTATTTCAGATTGCGGATTTTGTCGTATATTTTGTCAACCGCCAGAATGAACGGGCAGGAGGCGATCATGTAATCGCGCTCGACATTATCCGGTCCGCGCAGAATCCATTTGATTTTGGCGACTGCCGGAGAGATCAGGTGCTCACTCTCCTCTCTGCCGAGCAACACGATGGCTGTATTGGTAATCTTTCCCCGAATCGTAATCTTTGCCTTGTTCAGAAAAGTCGTGTCATCCCATGACGCAATCTCGTCAGCTTTGTCCTTGCGGGCATTCGTGTACAACTCCCTTGCTTTGACGATGGCTGCCGGATCCAAATCCTCCAATGAGGCATTTTCGATTATTTCCGCACTCCAATCTTTCAATTTGGCTTGATTTCTTATTCTTTCGATTTTGTCCATACTCAATGCTTGCAAGGATTCTCCGTCACGACCATAATAATGGCCTTGATAGTCTATGGGAATACCTTGCGGGGCAGGTGGTATTTCGAACATCACAACTCTTTTGCCGTTCCTGTACCGCAATTCATGTATCTCGACGAACGTATGCCGACCCGTAGTCTGATCGGCAATCTTTTTCTTCATTGCGTCGAGCGCCGGACGGCTGTTCTTGTACTGGCTGCCGACAACCTCGTGCGTATGGTTCTCCACACCGAAAACCAGCCAAGCGCAAGGCCTGCCCTTCAAATTTGCTTCGTTGCTCAATGCCGAAAAGTATTGTCCCAAATCCCGATCGTCGAAATTGCGTTCGGCCCTCTTGAACTCCACCACTTCCGTTTCCGCAGGCAGAATCAGTAATGAATCGAGTATATTTGTCAGTTCCTCAACCGTCATATATTTCTATTTTCTGTAAAGTTACAATTTATTCGCAAATAAAGAGGAGTTAAAATGCTTCTTCTAAAAGCTCATTCGAGATTTTGTTATCGTCGTAAATTTTACGGTGGTAACATTTCGAACTATCTGCCGCTGAAATACGGATGATTCATCAACTCCATTGCGGTCGCTCTTCCGTAATCTTGATGTATTTCATAAACTCCTTTTCGGTCTTGTGGCCCGTGATTTTCATGATGGCGATGGTCGGAATGCCCGCCAGATACATATTCGTCGCACCGCTGCGGCGTGCCGTATGAGTCTTTACCAAATCGCACTTCTCTACCAAGTGCGTCTTCCTTTCCCCGTTTTCGACGTATGATACCTCGATTTTTTCCGTGATACCCGCTTCCCGAGCAATCTCTTTGATGAACTTGTTTACTTTCTGTTCGTAGGATTTCGGCAAACGGTTTTCGTACTTGTCCAGTATCGCCTGCAATTCGGGTCGGACGGGAATAATGACGTGGTTGCCGGTTTTCTGCTGTTTCAAGTCTATAACCAGCTGCCCGCTCTCCAGCGTGCGTATGTTACCCTCGTTGATCGTAGAGTAATCACTGAATCGTTGTGCCGTGTAGCAGCCGACCAAAAAGACATCGCGGGCAATATCTTTGTGCTTATTGTCGGATAAGTCGAGGTTGGCAATAGCACGTATTTCCGATTCGGTCAGATAGATATTCTCGACATCGGCGGTCAGTACGCGGAATTTGCGGCTTTCGATCAGACCATTGTCGTGCAGCCCCTCTTCGCGCGCTGCCCGCATGATGATCTTCAGCTCCTTGACGTGGCGGCCGATGGTATTGATCGAATAATCTTTCGCCGTGAACCATGCCACAAAATCGTCGTAGAATTTCAGATCGATATCGCCGAAATCGAATCTCTTTCGCTTTGCTTTGCAGAACTCGTCGAATTGAATGATAAACCCTTTGTAGTTCTTGATTGTCGATGCCCCGTAGCGCAGTTTGTGGATGTTCAGTCGGGTGCCGTCCTCCATCTCGTGCGTGAAGCGGGCGATGTAGTCGCCGAGCGATTCGCGGCTGCGGACATGGCGGCCGGTGGTGAGGCTGCGCGGGTGGTGGAAACTGTAGATGATCTTCTCCAGCCGCGTTTTCGTCATCGCGTGTTCGGGATCCTTGGTGATCTCTCCGAGGATGTGGCTTCGCAGTTCGGCGAGATTCTTGGTCAGCTCGCGCCCCTGCTGCTCGGTGAAGTCGTCGGTAAAGGTGAAACGGCTCTTGACTGTCTGCCGTTTGTTGTCCCAGGCGTCCGTCAGCACCATATATTGGCAGTCGGCGTAGAACTGGTTACCACGGCCAACTGTGAAGAGAATTTGGATTTTGACCAGTTTGTTTTTCTGGGTCGAGCGGATGCGGTAGCAGAAGGATGCCATAGGTCAGGAGGTTTTGTCTATTGCAAATGTAATCATTTTTGTCATACATTTGTCATACATAGGCCGAATTTTCGAAAACTTCCAGACCTCGCAGTTGATGAAAAATGGATGTAAAATATTGATATGTAGATAAGATAAAATTAAAATCGGTAAAATTCGATTCAAATTTATGGCGTTCGCTTCAGACCTCACAGAAACCGCGTTGCAGATAGCTGCAATGCGGTTTTCGTTTGGTATAAATATAATATGTATTTTTTTCGAGGAATGGTTGCCGGTCGTTTTCGATTAGCCGGTTATGAGGTTATGGATGAAAATTATGATTTCCCATTGATTCCTCCGTATCCATTCTACTACTCTCTCTTTGTTGCAGTTTATTTTTTACCGGGCAGCATAGGCTGAGCAGGACCGTTTTGTCGGTTAGTCCCATATGCAGCGATCCGACTTTCATACAAGGATATATGATTTTCAGACGGTTATTTTGCGGTTGTATGCACCGGTATTCGGAGGAAACAGCTATGAAAACGACAAATTTTTGTCGTTTTTGTGTATATTCTTTATACATTTGGAACCGATTTTAGACACAATTATTTCGATTGTGACAAAAAAGTGACTATTTGTACGAAATTTGTGTTCTTCAGACGTATTAAAGTGTTGAAAATATGGACAAGCAAAAGATATTCGTTGTCGATGACAAGGACATGATCGGCAAAATCATCATGGCCTGCCTGGGGCGGGACTACGACTGTCGCTATTTCGACAGTCCGAAGCCTGTACTCGAGCAGATGGAGGCCGGAGATTTGCCCGATCTGATTATTTCGGATATCCGTATGCCCGACATGCGGGGAGATGAATTTCTCCATGCCGTCAAGAGTGACGAGCGGTTCCGGCATATCCGGATGGTTATGTTATCGAGCGAAGACAGTACTTCGGAGCGTATTCAGTTGTTGCAGGACGGAGCTGAAGACTATATCGTCAAACCCTTCAACCCGATGGAACTGAAGGTCCGCATCGAAAAGTTCTTGAAGTGAATCGCCTCCGAATCGGGTGCAGATCGTCCGTGTAAATTCGGTTCCGCGTCGGGATACGCGCTGTTTTTCGGCCATAGTCGGCTGTCGTTCCTTGCCTTCGATACGGTTGCCGTTTCGGAAAATTTCTTCGTACTCCGATGAAATCTGTTAGCGGTTATCTACCTCGCTTGTGTGTCACAAGGTCTGTTTTATGGAAAATCTCTCGGTCAATCCTGAAAATTATAAGATTCTTGTCGTCGATGATATTGCGACCAACGTCCTGTTGCTGAAAACCATACTTGGAAAGGCGGGATACAGGATCGTGACTGCGACAGGTGGCCGCGAAGCGCTCGAGAAGGTCGAAAGCGAATCTCCGGATCTGATTCTGCTGGATATCATGATGCCGGACATGAACGGTTATGAGGTGATCGAGCGGCTCAAGGCCGACGAGCGATTCTGCCGGATTCCCGTGATTTTTCTCTCGGCGCTCCACGATTCGGAAAACATTGTCAAAGGGTTCAAGATGGGGGCCAGCGATTACGTGTCGAAGCCTTTCAATCACGAGGAGCTGATTACGCGGGTGGCGCATCATATGTTTATTGCAGAGGCGCAGCGCGTCATCGTGCGGCAGAACGAGGAGCTGCAGGAGACCCTGGCCAGCCGCGACAAGATGTATTCGGTGATCGCCCACGACCTGCGCTCTCCGATCGGAAGCCTCAAGATGCTGTTCAACACCCTGCTCGACAGCCTGGATGCGGAGCGGGTCGGAGCCGGGAACCTCGATATGCTTCGCATGGGCAACGACATTGCCGAAGACACCTTTTCGCTGCTCGACAACCTGCTCAAGTGGACGAAGTGTCAGACCGGGAGGATGCATACGGTGTATCAGGATGTCGATCTGGCCGAAGTCGTACTCTTTTCCTCGAAAATTTCGGAGTCGGTGGCCCGGACCAAAGGAATTGTCGTCGAATACGACATTCCCGCGCCGATTCACGTGCGGTGCGATGTCGATATGGTCAAGACGATCGTCCGCAACTTGTTGAGCAATGCGATCAAATACAGCCCGGAAGGAGGAGGGAAGATTATCGTTTCCACGGCCGAAACCCCGACCCACGCCGTTGTCCGGGTGCGTGATTTCGGAGTCGGCATCAAGCCCGAAGACCTGAATAAAGTGCTCGATCCTGCGATGTATTTCACCACTTACGGGACCGGAAAAGAGGAGGGGTCGGGACTGGGGTTGCAGCTTTGCCTGGACCTGGTGCATCGCAACGGCGGCGAGATGACCGTGGAGTCGGTCTATGGCGAAGGGGCGACCTTCAGCTTCACGATCGCCAAATCTCCTGCGGACGAACGACCCGCCTCGGCCGGGGAGCCGGTTTGATGTTTAATCTCTGTTTTTTCGCTTCGGGGTCCGGTTCGGCCCTTTTTTGTTGCGGGCGGGTTGTCGCTGGCCGAACCACTCTTCGAACCAGTTTTCGGGGAGTTCGGAAGCTCTCTTCGCAGCGGTTTTCTCCGGTGTGTACGTTTTGCTGCTCGCTTTGACGGTTGTTGCGGGTTTCTTCCCGGCTTTCGTGCCGGACGTTTTTGGGCTGCGGACGGATTTCCGATGTCCGTTCCGATCGTCGGGCGCACCGAAAGCCTCCTGCACGGAGGAGTCTTGGCGATAGGATTCCCGGCTTTCGGGTTTCCGGCCGGTTTTGCGTCCGGATCGGGTGTCGGACTCCCTGCGGCGGTGGGATTGTCTTCCGCCGGATGTGCGGGCCGAAGGGCTGTCTTTCGATATTTCCGCGATGGGACGTCCGTGCGAGAGCTTATTCAAAGTCCTGACGACTTTTTCGGCTTGGTCGAAGGGAACCGTTGCGAACGAGAAGTCCTCCATGACCCGTACGTCGTCGATGTCGTGGTCGGAGAGTCCGCACTCCTGTTTGAGGAGCCGGACCGTTTTGCGGGTGTCGTAGCCGTCGCGGGCACCGAAGGCGAGGAAAATCCGGGCCTTGCCCTTGCGATCGACGTCGATCGAGCGGATTTCGGGGTAGCTGCTCTCGCTCAGCTCGTTCTTGAAGGCCAGGCGCAGCAGGGCGCTCAAGGCCACTTCGGGCGGATAACTCTCCAGTAGTTCGGCGGCCATCCCCGTACATTCGCCGTAACTTTCGCTCTCGACGATGGCGTCCAGATCTTCCTTGATCTTGTTGCGCTTGGTGGCGATGATGTCGGCCGGCGTGGGGAGCTGTTCCAGCTTGATGTCGGCCTTGATCGTCCGCTTCAGGAACCCGAATTTGCGCATCTCGGAGGGCGAGATGAAGGTGATGGCCGTTCCCTGGTTACCGGCGCGGCCCGTGCGTCCGATGCGGTGGACATAGCTGTCGGAATCCTGCGGCAGCGAGTAGTTGATTACGTGCGTGAGGTTGCTTACGTCGATGCCCCGGGCCGCCACGTCCGTAGCCACCAGGATATTGACCTGTTTTTTCTTGAATTTGCCCAGGATCTTCTCGCGCTGGGCCTGCGAAATGTCGCCGTGAAGGACTTCGGCCGCATAGCCGCGTTCCAGGAGTTTGGCCACGATATCGTCCGCGCCCGTTCGGGTGCGGGAGAAGACGATGCCGTAGAACTCAGGTTCGACGTCGATGATGCGGGTCAGGGCGTCGAATTTGTCGCCTTCGCGCACCTCGAAATAGATCTGGTTCGTCAGGTCGGTCGTGACGTGCTGCGATTCGACCTTCAGGAGGTCGGGTTCGTGCATGTAGTTGCGGGCCAGCGCCGCGATGCGGTCGGGCATCGTGGCCGAGAAGAGTAGCACCCGTTTGGGGCCGGTCATGGCGTGCATGATCTCTTCGATATCCTCGATGAAACCCATGTTGAGCATTTCGTCCGCCTCGTCGAGCACCAGGTAGGCGATCGCCGAGAGGTCGAGCGTGCCCCGGCGGATGTGGTCGAGGATGCGGCCCGGCGTGCCGACGACGATGTCGATGCCTTTTTTCAAGCGCCGCAGCTGTTCGGTCATCGAGGCGCCGCCGTAGATCGGGGCGATCGAAAGGTCGTGGGTATTGAACGAAATGAGTTCCTGCGTCACCTGCAGGGCCAGTTCGCGGGTCGGAACGAGGACGATGGCCTGCGGAATATTCCGTCGGGAAGTCAGCATCTGGATAATCGGCAGGCCGAAAGCGGCGGTTTTACCCGTGCCGGTCTGTGCTTGTGCGATGATGTCTTTGTCGGTGGTGAGCAGGTGGGGAATGGTGAGGCTCTGAATGGCCGAGGGGGTTTCGAACCCTTTTTTGGCAATGGCAGTAAGTATATCGTCGGACAGTCCTAAAGCCTTAAATTCTTCTAATTGATTCATTTATGATGATTTGTCGGGCAAAGGTACGCCAAATTATCCGGTTTGACGACTTTTCCGCGAAATCTTTTGTGACGGGGTACGTGTTTTTTCGGGTTCGAGCATAGCCCCTGTTGGCTTGCAGATGTCGGGGAGGGGTTTCCGGTGCATTTTATGGCGGGAAAAATGCCTGTTTTCGATCATCCAGGCTCTGCGGATCGTTGCGGGGGCCTTCGTTCGGACTGGTGGAACCGATTGTCGGCGAGGCGGCTTTTGTTCCGGAGGGAACGAACCGGGCCTGTATTTCTGTGCAGGCCCGGTCTCTTTTATTTAACGTAATACCGCGTCGTCAGATCTCTTTTTCGAGGGCCTGGATTTCGTCGAGGATACCTTTGACATCGGTCACCTTGAGCCGTCCATAGACCCGGGGGCCGATCATCACGACCGGAGCGAGTCCGCAGGCACCCACGCACCGCAGCGAATCGAGCGAGAAGAGCCCGTCGGGGGTCGTGCCGCCGACTTCGATGCCGAGCTGGCGTCTGAATTCGTCGAGCACCTTCTCGCCGCCCCGGACATAGCAGGCCGTGCCCATGCAGACCGAAATCGGGTATTTGCCTTTGGGCTTCATCGTGAAGAACGAATAGAACGACACCACGCCGTAAACCCGTGCGGCCGAGATGCCCAACTCCAGGGCGATGAGCTCCTGTACCTCTTTGGGCAGATAGCCCAGCGTGTCCTGCACGCCGTGCAGGATGTTGATCAGTTCGCCCGGGTCGTTGCCGTACTTTCGGCAGACGTTCTTTATCTCGTCGATTCTCCGTTGGGAGAGGCATATTTTTTCCATAACGTCTTATTTCTTGGGTTCCACGACCGGTTTGCGGTCGTAATAACGGGTGTGGAGCAGTTCGTGCGAAAGCGGTCCGCAGGGTTCGCCGAGGAACTCTTCGTAGAGTGCCTGAATGTCGGGATTCTCGTGCGACTTGCGCAGCGGTTTGGCGGCGTCTTCGGCGTAGAGGGCCTCGGCACGCCGTTTCAGAAGCTCTTCGTTGCCCCGGTGATAGGGTTGCCCGCCGCCGTTGATGCAGCCGCCGGGACAGGCCATGATTTCGATGGCGTGGTAGGGCGATCGGCCGGCGCGGATCTCTTCGACCAGCCTGCGGGCGTTACCCAGCCCGTGTGCGATGCCGATTTTGACGGGTACGCCGTCGAAGTCGATCGTCGCCGAACGGATTCCCGCCAGTCCGCGCAGTTCGGTGAAGTCGAGTTTCGGAAGCGTTTTTTTCGTTTGTATTTCGTATGCCGTACGCACGGCTGCCTCGATCACGCCGCCTGTGGTGCCGAAGATGACGCCTGCACCGGTCGATTCGCCCAGCGGACGGTCGAAATCGCTCTCCTCCAGTTCGTCGAAGTTCATGTTGGCGAAGCGGATCATGTGGGCCAGTTCGCGCGTGGTGATCGAAATGTTCACGTCCGGATCGCCGTCTTTGCCGAATTCGGGGCGTGCGGCTTCCGATTTCTTCGCCACGCAGGGCATGACCGATACGACGATGAAATTCCGGCGGTCGATGCCCAGCTTGGGCGCCAGGTAGTTTTTGGCGATCGCGCCGAACATCTGTTGCGGCGACTTGGCCGTCGAGAGGTTCTCGCCCAGTTCGGGGAAATGCTTCTCCATGAACGACACCCAGCCCGGACAGCAGGAGGTCATCAGGGGGATTTTGACCGTCCGGTCGCCCGCGAGATACTTGTTCAGGCGCTGGAGCAGTTCGGTGCCCTCCTCCATGATCGTCAGGTCGGCGGCGAAGTCGGTGTCGAAAACGTAGTCGAAGCCCAACCGACGCAGCGCTGTGGTCATCTTGCCCGTGACGCTCCGGCCTTCCAGTCCGAAATCCTGGCCGAGGGCCACGCGCACGCGGGGGCGGTCTGCACCACGACCGTCTTGCCGGGATCGGCGAGCGCCTGCATCACCTCCCGGATGTTGCTGTTCTCCGAGAGGGCGCTGGTCGGACAGACGGCTACGCATTGGCCGCAATTGACGCAGTTGGTCGTTAGGATCGGATCGTTGAAGGCCGTGCAGAGGACCGAAGTGAATCCCCGGCCTACGACCGACAGGGCGCCGACGGTCTGGACTTGGTTGCAGACCGTTTCGCAGCGGCGGCAGAGGATGCACTTTCCATGTTGCGCACCACCGACGGCGAGAGGTCCATCATCGGCTTGGTGGTTTCTCCCTTGTACTTGGCCTCGCGGATGCCGAGGTCTTTGGCCATGGTTTGCAGGCTGCAATAGCCGTTCTTCGAGCAGGTGAGGCATTCGTTGGGGTGGTCCGAGAGGATCAGCTCCAGAATGGTTTGCCGGGCGTTGATGACGCGGGGTGTGTGGGTGCGGACGACCATCCCTTCCGTGCAGACGGTTTTGCAGGCCGGAGCCAGGTTTTTGCGTCCTTCGACCTCTACGACGCAGATGCGGCAGACACCGGGGTCGTTCTTGCAGCCCAGCTCGTGCAGGTTGAGTAGCAGAGCGTCGGAATTTTGATGCCGACCGAAGCGGCCGCTTCGACCAGGTTGGTGCCCGGGGCGACCTCTGCGGTTCGGTTGTCGATGGTTAGTTTTATCGTTTCCATGCGGATTTGTCTTGGAGGAGTGGTTAGCGGATGCTGATTGCGCCGAACTTGCATTTTTCGAGGCAGGTGCCGCACTTGATGCAGCGGGCCTGGTCGATGGCGTAGGGTTGTTTGGGGATGCCGCTGATGGCTCCCGGCGGACACATGCGAGCGCAGAGGGAGCAACCTTTGCAAACCTTGGGGTCGATCACGAAACTCATCAGGTCGCGGCAGCGGTGGGCCGTACAGTGGTGGTCCCGCACGTGGGCCACGTATTCGTCCCAGAAGTTTTCCAGGGTCGAAAGCACTGGATTGGGGGCCGTCTGCCCCAGGGCGCAGAGCGACGAGTCGCGGATTACGCGGGCGAGGTTCTGCAATTCGTCGAGGTCTTCGTCCCTGCCCAGTCCCCTGGTGATCCGGTCGAGAATCTCCAGCAGGCGTTTGTTTCCGATGCGGCAGGGCGTGCACTTGCCGCACGACTCATCGACGGTGAATTCGAGGTAGAATTTGGCCACCGACACCATGCAGTCGTCTTCGTCCATGACGATCATGCCGCCCGAACCCATCATCGATCCGCTTGCCAGCAGGTTGTCGTAGTCGATCGGGGTGTCGAGGTGCTTCTCCGTGAGGCAGCCGCCCGACGGGCCGCCCGTCTGCACGGCCTTGAACTTCTTGCCGTTCTTGATGCCGCCGCCGATTTCGAAGATCACTTCGCGCAGCGTGGTGCCCATCGGCACCTCGATCAGGCCGACGTTATTGACCTTGCCCGCCAGGGCGAAGACTTTGGTGCCCTTGCTCTTTTCGGTGCCGATCGAGGAGAACCATTCGGCGCCCCGCAGGAGGATGGGCGGAATATTGGCGTAGGTTTCGACGTTGTTCACATTGGTCGGGTAGCCCTTGTAGCCCGATTCGCTCGGGTACGGGGGTTTCACGGTCGGTTCGCCGCGTCTGCCTTCCATCGAATGAATCAGCGCCGTCTCCTCGCCGCAGACGAAGGCGCCCGCGCCGTAGCGCAGCTCGATGTCGAACGAGAAGCCCGAGCCCAGGATGTCGTTGCCCAGCAGCCCGTATTCCCGCGCCTGTTCGATGGCTCGCCTGAGCCGTTCGATGGCCAGCGGGTATTCGGCGCGGATGTAGATCAGTCCGTGCGAGGCGCCCGTGCAGTAGCCGTTGATGGCCATCGCTTCGAGGATCGAGTGGGGATCGCCTTCGAGGATCGAACGGTCCATGAATGCGCCCGGATCCCCTTCGTCGGCGTTGCAGACCACGTATTTGCGGTCGGCTTTCGCATCGCGCGTGATCTTCCACTTCAGGCCGGTGGGGAAACCGCCTCCGCCGCGCCCCCGCAGGCCGGAGTCGATGATCTCCTGCAACACGTGGTCGGGCTGCATGCCGAGCACTTTGGCCAGGGCTGCGTAGCCGTCGCGGGCGATGTATTCGCCGATGTTCTCGGGGTCGATGAACCCGCAGTTCCGCAGGGCGATGCGCAGCTGCGGCTTGTAGAACTTCATGTGCTTGCTGTCGGGTACGTGCTGCCCCGTGTCGGGGGCCGTGTAGAGCAGCCGCTCTACCTTGCGGCCTTTGACGACATGCTCCCGGACGATCTCTTCGGCGTCTTCGGGTTTGACCGAGACGTAGAAGGTGTTGTCGGGGATCATCTTGACGATCGGCCCCTGCTCGCAGAAGCCGAAGCAGCCGGTGCGGATCACCCGTGTGCGCTCGGACTCTCCCGTTCGGTCGAGCGCCCGGCGCAGGGCCGCGATGATCTCCTCGCTCCGCGATGCCCGGCATCCCGTGCCGCCGCATACCAGGATGTAGTTATTGATTTTTGCCATCGGGTTGGATGCTTGTTAAAGATTCGGATCGTTTTCCTTCGTTTCAGATGCCCGGCTCGACGGTCGGACCTGTCGCCTCTTTCCGAAAATTCTCGGATTGCCGGACGCAGTTTATGCTTCGATCAGGCCTTCGGCCGTTTCGCCCCGGACGATTTGCCGCTCGACGAGCTCCGCGACGCGCTCGGCAGTGACATGGCCGTAAAGAACCGGCCTGCGGCCCGGCAGCGTGATTTCGACGGTGGGTTCGTCCTTGCAGTGTCCGGCGCAGCCGGTCTGGGTTACGATGCCCCGGATGCGACGGGCGGCCAGTTCTTCGACGAATGTTGCGAGGACCGCTTTGGCTCCGGCGGCGATGCCGCATTCGTCCATCGAAACCCGGATCTGGGGCAGCTCATCGGGTGTGTTGCTGTTTTCCCGGATCTCGAGGTCGGCACGCAGTTTTTCGCGCATGAGGCGCAATTCCTCCGGAGTGTTTATTTTTGCCATGTTTTCCGGTCGTTTAGAGTTTGATTTTTCAGGTTTGTTCGCTCCTGCCTGCCGAAAAATATCCCGGAAACGGAGCTTCTTTCGGGATCGGGTGGTTAAATATAATCATTTGTTATCAAAATAACAATAAAAACGGCCGGAAAAAAGGGGCGGAATAAAAAAGCGGTCCCAGAGAACCGCTGGAGCGGGGTGCGGGGTGTCCCGGAAACAGCCGGGTGGTCGATGAAGGTCGCTGCCGGGAAAAAGTATAGCGTTATGGCTTGTCCGGTCCGCAATGCCGCCGTCCCTGTTTCTGATGGGCGTTCCGGGGTTCCGGGATTTGTACCGGCTCGGCCCCGGTTGCGGCAGCAGTCGAGTGCCCGGCCGCGCATCGTCGGGCCGTTGCGGTGAAAGCCGAGTGCGCCCCCGGACGAGTATGGCGGCTTGCGTATCTTTTTTATCGTGGAGGATTGTCGCGGGAGAGTGATTGCGAAAAAGGCTGCCCATTGACGGGCAGCCTTTCGATTTTGCAGGCCCTGTAAGCCGGGTTCTGTGCTCCGGTTGCCCGGAGTCCCCATCATTTATCTAGGACGCCGGTCTCCCGGCGCCTCAAGCAACCTACCCCCCGGCATTGGACGAGCAACCCTTGATTGCCGGTATACATGGTCTTGCAACCCACGAGATGTACTGTCCGAAGCGTATCGCTACCTTCGCGGTGGGCTCTTACCCCGCCTTTTCACCCTTACCCCTGCGGGGCGGTTATTTTCTGTTACACTTGCTATACCCTCACGGATATCAAGCCGTTAGCTTGCGTGGCGCTCTGCGTTGCCCGGACTTTCCTCCCCCTGTTGCCAGGCGGCGATGGAGCGGACCTGCGGGGCAAAGGTATGAATAAGTCGGGGATAAAAGTAAATTTATTCATGTTTTATCACGCGAAAATATTCGGGACGCAGTCGGGACAAGGGAAAATTTTGCAGGGAATACGTCTGCCGCTTTTGATCGGCTGCCGGCGACAAGGCTATCCGATTTGGTGCAGGTTGCGGCTTGTCGTGCGGGAAAGAGGTTTTCCTTCAGATTGTAATTATTTTATAATAAAAAATAATGTATTTATTGTTTGTTTATGTGAAAATTATTATAATTGTATTGGGTTATTTTGTATAAATCAAGTAGATTGGAAGATGATAAGGAATATATTAGTTGTATTTTTATTGCTTTTTGTTGGTTTTTCATGTGATTTGAAAAATAGAAAAACAAAAAATTTAAGAGATATTTATGGCCAAAATCTTATTTTACCTGGTCATGCGACATGGAAAATAGAAGGTCGTGATACGGTAATAAACATAGAAAATTTAGCACCTAAACTTGTTGTATATTATAGTAGTGGAACATGTGCGCCATGTTCATTAAAAGGCTTGCATCATTGGGGGAAAATAATAGATAGTGTAGAATTAGTGGGACCCTCACTTGAAATAGTCTTTATTATTAAGGCGAATAGATACGACTCTTTGTTTTTTCATAGTTTAAATTCAGAGCATTTTATATTTCCTGTATTATGCGATAAGGAGGGGGAGTTTGAAGAAAATAATCTTTTACCTATAAATAAGGAATATAATGCCTTTTTGTTGGATTCAAATAACGAGGTTGTATATGTCGGGTCACCGCTATTAGGACGAAAAATGCGAAGTTTATTTATAAGTATAGTAAAAGTTCTGAATAATGATTATCGTAACGGTGTCAATAGTGACTTGCCATCATCTGATACCATAGATAATATAAGTAGTTAATCAAGCGGTGAATGGCATAAAATAATAGGATTTATACATATTCATTTAATATGTTTTATATATAAAGATTGATTCTATGAGAAAATATATGTATTTGATATCTATTTTGATATTATCATCATGTCAAGTTGCAGATGTCCAAAATGGTACAGAAAAGAAAGATAATTTTTTGCAGGAGGTTGGTCGCTTAAGTGATTTTGTATTGTCTCAATCAAAAGTTGGAGGGTATCTGTCTGAAGAAGATGCTGTAATTTTAGATAATTGGTTAAAAGAGTTGTCTACTCGATATGATTTTCAAAATAATTTTGATTATTGTGGAGATATTTATACTCGTTCTGATTATGAACCAGATTTTTATGATTATTTGAATTGGATTGAAGAAAATGCTACTTCTGGTTTTTACCAAATTATTTATCGTTGGCTGGTTGATGAAGAATTTGATGATGATTTAAATCAAATTCTTGCAAACACTATTTTGTTGCCGAATGAACAGGTTGCAATAGCTGTTGTTTATCCATTGGTACAAAATTCTTTGGTGGAATTTGAAAGCCGAGGGGGAGTTGATCAATGTTACGATCAATATAATAGTGATATAAAACGCTGTAAAAGGGATTATCATATAACTATGGCTGTGGTGACTGCCGTTTCGGTCTTATCCGGAGGAAGCGCTGCACCGGCTGCTGCGGTATCCCTCGTTGGAAATACCGTTGCTTTGAAGAGTTGCATGGATGGTGCTGCCCGAACTTTTGATATTTGTGTGAAGTATGCAAAATAGAGATTCGAATTGGAGACATTTTCTGGGAGACCGCTGTCGGATCGTGCGATGCGATCCGGTTCCCGGGCGGATATTCACTTCCGAGAGGCTGCTGTGGGCTTTGGCGGTTGTGATCGGAATCGAGCTGCTTGTTTCCCAGGTCATCTCTTGGGAAGTATCGGTTTGGGTAGCGATGTGTGGTGACGGTTTGCTTGCACTCGGGACCTTGGGGTTGTTCCTGGTCCGAATATACCGCAACCGGGAGGTGGACTGGTTGTTGCTTTTCGTTGCCGTGATGATGGTGCTGTTGGCCGCTAATCATTGGGAGATAGCGCAGAGCCATCCGATCGCGGGGTGATACGCCCCGTTGTTTCTCTAACGCCGAGTCGCCGGAACCTGCAAAAGGCCCGGCGATTCGGCGTCAGAGGTGAATCGCTGTTTTTTATTTTTCGGTGTCCGTACCGAAAATGTTGAAACGCCGGAGCAGCGGGTTGCGGCGGTCGAGCAGCAGGAACTCCAGCAAGAGCAGGACGAGGGCCGCTCCGATCAGGTATTGGAACTGTTCGTTGAACTCCTCGAAGCGGAGGGCCGCCAGGTCGCCTTTTTCCATATTGTTGATCGTGCGTACGATTTCGTCCAGCCCGATCGACTGGTTGGTCGAGCGGATGTAGGCTCCGTCGGTCGCCTGTGCGATCTTTTCGAGCAGGGGTTCGCCCAGTTTCGATACGACCATCTCTCCCTTGTCGTCCTTGATGAACTCGCCGCCGATCTGGATCGGAGCGCCTTCCGGCGTGCCGATGCCGATGGTGAAGATGCGGATGCCCTGTTCGGCGGCCCGTTCGGCCGCTTCGATGGCGCCGGAGTCGTGCCCTTCGCCGTCGGTGATGAGCACGATGACGCGTCCTGCGGGGTTATCTCCCTTTTCCGAAAAGGACATGGTGGCCAGCGAGAGGGCCTGACCGATGTCGGTGCCCTGCACCGAAACCATCGAAGGGGATATTCTGCGGGCAAAGGCTTTGGCCATGCGGTAGTCCGAGGTGATCGGCAGTTGCACTACGGCGTCGCCCGCGAAGACGACCAGTCCCACGCGATCCTGCTTGAGTCCGTCGAAGAGCTTGTCGATGGCGTATTTGGTGCGTTCGAGGCGGTTGGGCTGGAAATCCTCGGCGAGCATCGAGTTCGAAACATCGACCACGAGCATCATCTCGATACCCCGGCTCTCCACCTCGCGGAGTTTCGAACCCAGCTGCGGCCGTGCGAGCGCCAGGGTGAGCAGGGCGAATGCCGTGAGGTACAGGATGAATTTCAGACGCCGGCGCCCCGTAGAAGCGTCGGGCATGAGCGGACGGATGGTTTCGAGCCGGCCGAAACGGCTGAGGCGCCGGCGTGCGAGGTGTCCGGCGGGCGTCCATACGGCGACGAGCAACGGGAGGAGCCACAGCAGCCAGAGGTATTCGGGATATGCGAATCTGAACATTACGGCAGGGATTTTAACCAGAGGGTCGCAACAGAAATTCCACGAGCAGCAGGGCCAGAGCCGCCGCTGCCCAGCGGAGGTACTCCTCGGTGTAGGTGGTGTATTGCGATATTTCGACCTTGCTCTTTTCGAGCTGGTTGATTTCGTCGTAGATGGACTGTAGTTTGGCGTTGTCCGTGGCGCGGAAGTAACGGCCGCCGTGAGATCGGCGATCTCGCCGAGTATCTTTTCGTCGATCTGCACCTTGGCCTGCACGACGGTCGGGTTCCCGAAGAAGTCCACCGTCGGATAGGGGGCCGTGCCGCGTGTGCCGACACCGATCGTATAGACGCGGATGCCCTGGTCACGGGCGATCTCCGCAGCCGTGAGGGGAGCGATTTCGCCCCGGTTGTTCTCTCCGTCGGTCAGCAGGATGATGACCTTGCTCTTGGCGTTGCTCTCGCGCAGGCGGTTGATTGCCGTCGCCCGTCCGTTGCCGATGGCCGTGCCGTCCTCCACCACGCCGCTGCGCAGGCGTCCCAGCAGGGTTTGCAGCGTTCCCTGATCGGTCGTCAGCGGGCTTTGGGTGAAGGCTTCGCCCGCGAAGGCCACCAGTCCGATGCGGTCTCCGGGGCGGTCGGTGATGAAGTTGCCGGCGACCTGCTTGGCTGCCTGGATGCGGTCGGGCTGGAGGTCCTGGGCCAGCATCGAGGTCGAAATATCGATCGCCAGCACGATGTCGATGCCTTCGGTGTTGCTCGTCGAGCCTTCATCGACCGATTGGGGGCGGGCCAGCGCTACGATGAGGAGCGCGACGGCCGCGCAGCGCAGCGCGAAAGGCAGATGCCGCAGGTAATAACGTACGGTGCGCGGTGCTTCGGCGACACCGTCGATGGTCGATACTTGGATCGAAGCGCCGCCCTGACGGGTCCGCCAGACGTAATAGACCACCATGAGCGGAATGACCGCGAGCAGCCACAAAAAGTATGGAGAGGCGAATTGCATAGCCGTTTCAGAATTGATTCGTTACCAGTTTTTATTGCCGCGTACCACGACCCCGGCTTTCTCCTTGAGTTTCTCCTGGGTCTTGTCCTCCTGGGTCTGGATCGCATCCAGCATCCGTTCCTGTTCTTCCGGGGAGATGCCGTTTTCGCGGGGTTGGCCGGGCTGCCGGTCGTCGCTGTCCGGCTTGTCGGAATCCTGCGGCTGTTCGTCGGGATTTTGTCCGTTCTTGTCGGGATCATTCTGACCGTTCTGCCGGTCTTGTTGATCCTGTTGCTCGCCGCCCTTGTCCTGCTGCCGGTCTTTGTCCGAATTATTATCCTTGTTTTTGTCTTGATTCTGATCCTGACCGCCGCTGTTCTGCTGGTCCTTGTTCTGATCTTTGTTTTGATCCTCGTTCTGCTGTTTTTGCAGCAGTCGCTTGGTGTAGGCGTAGTTGTACTTGGCCTCCTGGTCGGCAGGATTCATCCGCAGGGAGTTCTTGTAGCTTTCGAGCGCTTCCGGGTATTTTTCCTGTTTGAATTGGGCGTTGCCGAGGTTGTAGAAAGCCTCGGCCCGTTCCTGGTCGGTGCGGGTGGAGTCTGCGGCGATGCGTTCGAGCATCTTGGCCGCCTCCTCGTATTTTTCGGTACGGTAGAGGGCGCCCCCCAGGTTGTAGGCGGCCTCGAAGTTTTCGGGGGCCGCTTCGAGCGCCTGCGTGTAGCGTTCGATGCTGCGGTCGTACCGCTCCTTCGCGAAATCCCGGTTGCCCTTGCGCACGAGGCTGCGCTCGGGGTATTTCTGGGCCGAGGCGCTGCCGATTCCGAGCAACAGGGTGATGAATATCAGTAGGATTCTGTTTGGCATGGCGTGTCGGATGCTATTGGGTGTCGTCCTGTTCGGTGCCCTCCTCCGCGATTTCCGCAGGCTTGGTCTCCTCGACGAAATAGTAGGCGTTCAGGTAGTTGTCTTCGTTGGTCGTCCCTTCGGACTGGGCTTTGGCGAATTTCGCCAGGTCGGCGTCCCGGAGGATCGCCTGCAGGTCCATGACGCATTTCTGCGGCAGGTCGTAACGGCGGACTGCCGCGAGAATTTCGTCAGAGGTCATCTCCATCGCGCCGAAGCCGTATCGTCCGGCCAGATAAGTGCGCAGGATGTCCGTCAGGCCCGAGTAATACTGTTTGTGGCGTCCGCTCTGCCAGAGTTTCTGGTTGTGGAGCGTTTCGAGCGCTTGGATGGCCGCGATGTGGGGCGGCAGGGGCGGTGCGGGACGGAAGATGTCGCGTACCTTGCGGGCGTAGCGGGCTA
>ERZ859817.331-NODE-331-length-34534-cov-2.600220_pt1 | contig 34534 bp, 31 predicted proteins | sample MGYA00509986_ERZ859817 | MGnify/ENA primary metagenome ERZ859817 (study PRJEB30046, sample SAMN00715155) | human gut metagenome | study: EMG produced TPA metagenomics assembly of the A metagenome-wide association study of gut microbiota in type 2...
TATCTATCGGTGATACTATCTGCAAATCTAACAAGAAATTTGCATTCGAGGGTATACCTACATTTGCACCAGAACATTTTGCAAGAGTAAGACAGATTGATACTATGAAGAGAAAACAGTTCATTAAGGGTATCAACCAGATTGCACAGGAAGGTGCGATTCAGATTTTCCAGGAGTTCAATACAGGAATGGAAGAGATTATCGTGGGCGTTGTTGGTGTCCTTCAGTTTGAAGTTCTCGAATACCGTCTTAAGAATGAATACGGTGTTGATATCAGACTTGAGCCGCTTCCATACGAGCATATCCGCTGGATTGAGAATCCTGAGGAAATTGATGTGAACAGAATTGTTGGTACATCAGATATGAAGAAGATTAAAGACCTTAAGGGCAATCCACTTTTGGTATTTGCCAATAGCTGGTCTGTTAATATGGTACTTGAGAGAAATGAGGGCTTAAAGCTTTCAGAATTTGGAAGAAACTAATACGATACATTCAGGAGTCAGGTGATTACATGAAATCAGGATACAAATGTAGTGCAAAAAGAATAGCCGCAATTGGTGTCATGTTATGTATGCTTGTGCTGACATGCCTTACGGTTACTTCTGTACTTAATACTAAGGCGGAAGAGTCAATTGGTCAGGGGCATGTTAATTATGATGTTACAGGCTTAAGAATCAGAAAAGGTCCTACAACAAACAGCAGTATTATTACAACTGTAAGCGGTGGATTTAAGTTTGATATATATGAAGAGACAACTGATGACGACGGTGATACGTGGTACGGCATAGGATTTTATCTTAATGGCAGTTATGAGAGAGGCTATATATATGGCGGCTACATAACTGTTGATAAGAGAAATGATTATAAGCCGGATGCGGATTTCGAGGAGTACCTTGATTCACAGGGATTCCCGGATAGTTATAAGGATGGGTTAAGACAGCTTCATGCGCAATATCCTAACTGGGTGTTTGTGGCAGACCATAATGGGAAAGACTGGTCGGATGTACTCGATAATCAGAATATAATCGGACGAAGCCTTACATATGGCTCAGCTGTATCATCATGGAAATCAGTAGCTGACGGGTGCTATGACTGGGAGACAGGAGAGTACACACAGCTTGATTCAGGAGGCTGGGTGCAGGCATCTTCTGCACTTGTTGAATATGCACTTGATCCTAGAAATTTCCTTAATGCAGATAATATATTTATGTTCGAGAATCTTTCATTTGATGGTTCATTGCAGGATGAGAGTGGTCTTGAGAGTATGGTTAGTGGTACATTTATGGAGGGTTCAAACCATGATTTGTCATATGAAGGAACTGATTATACATATATAACCGGGCTGCTTCTTGCTGGACAGGAATCAGGCGTAAGTCCATATCACCTTGCTTCAAGAATTCTGCAGGAGCAGGGATATGATGGACACGGAAGCAGTATATCAGGAACCCAGTCGGGTTATGTGGGATATTATAATTATTACAATATAGGAGCATATGCGAGAGGTGGATTGACAGCTGTCCAGAATGGTCTTGAATATGCTTCTTATCCAGATTCATCTACATTAAGACCTTGGAATAAAAGAATGAAGTCTATTATAGGTGGAGCAATATATCTTGGAAAAAGTTATATAAACAGAGGTCAGAATACTCTTTATTATGAAAAATTTGATATGACTGGAAGAGGTCATCAGTATATGACTAATGTTCTTGCACCTAGAAGTGAATCAGTTAAGAGCGCACAGGGGTATAGCGACAGTAACAAGAATAATATTGCATTTATATTCAGAATACCTGTGTATGAGAATATGCCTGAAAATGTGTGCGAGATACCTACAGGCAATGGCAGCCCTAATAACAGACTTGAGAGCCTGTATGTTGAAGATTATTCTATAACGCCAACATTCAGTTACTATACGACAGAATATAGTCTGATTGTGGATTATGAGACTTCATCAGTATATGTCGGAGGTTCGGCACTTGATTCATCAGCTGATGTCAGTGGATTAGGATATCATGACCTTTCGGTTGGAAGCAACGATATTACAATTACGGTAACAGCAGCTAATGGTGATGAGCAGAATTATGTTATTACTGTGGTAAGAGAAGATAAAGAGCCAGATCCTGAACCAGGTCCGGGACCAGAGCCTGAACCGGATGTTACTTATCCGGGATTCTCAACAGATTTATTTGTTGATGAAGATGAAAGATATATTACCGGTATAAATGTATCGGAATACACAGGAGATGTACTTGACAGAATCAGTAATTATGATGGTGCTTATTCGAAGATTCTCAATAAGAATGGCAATGGAAAGATGGATTAGTTGGTACAGGAGATATTCTTATAACATATAACTCTTCTGGTGAAGAAGTAAGCAGATATGAGATTATTCTTTATGGTGATGTCAATGGCGATGGTGAGATAGATTTGTTTGATTTTGTTGCTGTGAAAAGATCAATTTTAGGTATTGCTGATCCATTGGGCGTTTATTGGAAAGCAGCGGATTGTAATAGAGATGGAGAAATTGATTTGTTTGATTTTGTTGCTGTAAAAAGATGTATTTTAGGCTTGGGAAGTGTTAAACAATAAAGTAATGTGGAAGGTAGAAAATGAAAATAATAAAAAAAATACTAGCGTTCTTTAACATACTAGTCATATGTGGATGCTTTTTATCGGTAATTAATGCAAATGCCGAGGAGTCTGCAAGTGTCTTAATAAGTTCGGCAAATGGTGTTGTTGGAGAGAAAATAAATATAACAGTAACAATTAATGCTTCAGAAGATATAGGTGGAGCGTTTATATATGTATCTTATGATAATACAATAATTAAACCAACTAGTGGAAGTAATAGTGGTGTTATTAGGTATGAATTTACAGATGGTAAATCGTATGGTATGAATGAGTCTTTGACACAAGAATTTGAGATTATAGGTGTAGGTACGACTACTCTAAGCGTTACAGGAGATTCGAGGATTGTCAGTATAAACAATGAACGTGAATCTATTAGCAGTTCCTCATCAGGAAAGGTCACAGCAAAAGCTCCAGCCAGCTATTCCTCAGACAACACATTAAAGTCCCTGCAGATAAGTCCGGGAACGCTTTCACCAGCATTTTCACCAGACAGGACAACATACAATGCAACTGTTGATGCTGATGTTACAGAGCTTGTTGTAAGTGCTGCCGCTAATGACAGTGCTGCCAAGATAAGCATAAGCGGTAGAAGAATGGACCCGGGAAGTAATACAACAACAATTACTGTTACTGCAGAAGATGGTTCAGTTAAGAAGTATATAATATATACAACAAGACTTGAGGCTGGTCAGGAAGCAACAACAGAGGCTGAGTCAAAGACAGAAGCTGTTACAGAAGATGTATCACAGACGGTTAATAATGATGGAACTGTGACGATAGATGGCAGGAAGTATTCAATTGTAAAGGATTATTCAGGAATCACAATTCCAGATGGATATCAGGAGATTGACTACGATTATAATGGTCAGAAGATAAATGCGGTTAAAGGCATAAAGACAGGTCTTATCCTTATGTATCTTGAAAGTGAAGATGGAAAAGGCGGGTTCTACATCTATGATGAGACTGCGAAAACATTTTCACCATACAATACTGTTGCAGAACCAGAGATAACATATGTTGTTCTGCCTATAACGAACTCGTTAGAGAAGCCGGCAGGTTATGCACTTACAAGGTTTACCATGAATGGTAAAGAAGTGCAGGTACTTATGGACGCTGACAGACAGTACTGCCTGTTCTATGGAGTAAGTTCTCTTGGAGAGAAGGGATGGTTCAGATACAGGATAAGTGATGGCTCGATTCAGGCGTATTCTGTTGTGAAATCTGACACTGCTAATGCTGATGTTAAGGCTGATAATGGAAAAACATCAGGAAACAGCAGATTCTGGCTGATGATAGTATTAATACTTGGACTGATAATAGCGGTATTTATAGTGATTACTATTGTTCTTTGCTCTAAGCTTGCGAAAGTGAAGAAGGTGTTTAACATGGCGTCAAAGGATGGTGTTGACCTTGATGAATACACTGAAAAAGTAATTGAAGGGTACGAATCAGACGAAGATGGCAGCTACGCGGAACTTGATACATCAACTGACACAATCTCTTATGGAGATGATAAGTCAGGTAAGAATGATGTAGAAGAGTTGAAGCTCTTTGATGTTGATGATGATAAGTAAATAATTAAAAAGCCTTAGTGAAAATGTGATGCTCAGATTACATTTTCCTAAGGCTTTTTCTTATTCTTCAGGAAGCTTCCAATTTTCTGCCTGACTATAATAGTCGGCTGACATTTCGTTATATTGGGCAGCCTCGTATGGGTCGTCTGTTGCTGCGGCAAGTTCTTCATAGCATCTGCCAAGCAAAGATAAAGGCTTATTTCCGCTGCTTGCCACATCAAGTATGCTCTCTGTCTCAAATGCGGCATTATACAGCCACAGCACAGCTTCCTCATAGTCTGTCTGGTTCATGTAAAATGTTCCTAGAATCAGACACATTTCAGCAGGAGGATTGTCGGCAACTGCTTTTAAAGTGGTCTTAAAGAATGAGTCAGTGTCACCATCTGCCATATATATCTTAGCAAGAATACAGTTGATTTCTTTCATTAAATCATTGCTTCTGCCTTCTTTGGAAAGAACATTTTCAAATATATTCCTGAAAGCAATAAAGTCGGAATCTTCACCGGATATAAGAAGCTCTTTACACAGCATGGTAACTACATAATCTTCAATGTGGATACCTTTTTCAAATGCTTTGAAATATGTTGAAAAGTCTCTTTTACTATGGTCGCCCACCTGCATGTGAAGAATTTCAATGTCACTGTCATATACGATTGGCGTGAGCCGTACTGTTTCATGTATTGGTGAAATCCATGTGAATGGACGGAGCCTTTTGAAAAGCTTCGGGCGGAGTTCTTTGTGTGCATTGTATACAGAATTATATTCTGATGCATTGACATAATACATCTGAACAATGTCTATCTCTGGAAGAAGCATATGTTTCAATTCTCTTAATGCGTAGTTGTTGGTATCATCAAGAACTTCGTCTGCGTCAGCACTGAATATGTATTCACATCCAGCTTTGGAAAATGCAAAATTTCTTGCGGCTGAAAAATCATTTATCCATTCAAAGTCATATATTTTATCGGTGTAGTGAGCGGCAATTTCTTTAGTATTGTCAGTTGAGCCTGTGTCTACAATAATCAATTCATCATAAGTTCCTGCGTATGAATCAAGACACCTTGCAAGAATGTCCTGCTCATTTTTTACAATCATGCACATGCTTATTGATATCATGTTTTTCTCCTGTTCTTAATTGGATTTATATAGGTTATATCGGTAAATGCCTTGATTTTTTTAGGTATTCGTAAGATACTTGTTATCAATGATAACATATATCTGATACGAGGTACACCATGACAAAAAAGAAATCTGCAGCTGAACCAGTTCAATATATAGACAGTCAGGCTTTTGACGCGGCGAAAGAGAAGATAATCGGTAAGAGCCATAATGACAAGGGGATAGGTACTTTGTCGGAAAAGACGCTGCATGCAGTATTAAAAATGTATTATGAACCCGATGAGGATAATCATGAGGTTGCAATAGATGGTTATTTTGCAGATATATATAACGAGCATGGGATAATTGAGATTCAGACGAGGCAGCTTAACAAGTTAAGGGATAAGTTGTCAGTGTTCCTGAATGAATATCAGGTGAGGGTTGTATATCCGATGCCGTATGAGAAGTATTTAAGCTGGATTGAGCCGGAAACAGGGGACATTACTTCTAGAAGAAAGTCTCCGAAGCGATGTTCTGTGTATGATGCGATGTTTGAACTGTATAAGATTAAAGCATTTTTAAAGAATCAGAATCTTAAGGTTACATTGCTGCTGATTGATATGGAAGAATATAAGCTTCTTAATGGCTGGAGTTACGATAAGAAGCGCGGAAGTGTGCGTTATGACCGCATTCCTGTTGGAATAAGAAAGATAGTTGAACTGGACTGTCCACAGGATTATATGCAGTTTGTACCAGAGGGACTTGAGAAGAACTTTACTTCAGCGGATTTTGCAAATGCAGCGCATATTGACAGGCAGACTGCTGCTAGTGTACTTGCAATGCTTAATTACATGGAACAGGTTAAAAGAGTCGGAAAGACAGGCAATGCCTATATATACGATATTGAAGAACATTATTGAATGGAGATAGTATGTACTCTGTAAATGGAAACTGCTTTCGAATATCTGTAAGAAATCTTGTGGAATTCATGTGTGCAGAAGGTGATATTGACAACAGGAATACAGGCAGCAATGATGTGAAAATCATGCAGGAGGGGGCAAGAATTCACAGGAAAATCCAGCACAGCATGGGAACTATGTATCATGCGGAAGTGCCTTTAAAGATTGAGATACCGCTTGTATCTGACTTAGGGATTGAGTATGTATTACAGGTTGAAGGCAGGGCTGACGGTATTATTGCAGATATTAATTATGACGAGGATGGTAATAAAGAGCCGGAGAGCGATGCAATAATTGATGAGATAAAGACTATGCAGACAGATGTTTCTCTGCTGAAAGAACCGGTTTATGTGCATAAAGCCCAGGCACTGGTATATGGCTATATATATGCAAGCCAGAAGAAGCTGTCAAAGATTGGAATCCAGATGACTTACGTTACTCCTGAGCCTGAGACAATCAACAAGTTTCTGGAAGAATATACATTTGAAAGAATTGAAGAGTGGTTTAATAAGCTGATTACAGGCTTTAAGAGATGGACTGATTATACATTTGATGAGAGGCATAAAAGGACGGAATCAATCAGAGAACTTAAGTTTCCTTATGAATACAGGGAGGGGCAGAAGAATCTGTGCGTGAGTGTATACAGGGCTATTGAAGATAATACCAATCTATATATTCAGGCACCTACAGGTGTCGGAAAGACGTTGTCTACTGTGTTCCCGGCTGTGCAGGCGTTAGGACAGCAGATGTCAGATAAGATATTTTACCTGACGTCAAAGACAATAACGAGAACTGTTGCGGAGGATACTTATGCTATATTAAGAGATAACGGGCTTCATATGAGAACTGTTACTCTTACAGCGAAGGACAAAATATGTCCACTTGATGAGCGCAACTGCAACCCCGTGTCATGTCCTTATGCCAAGGGGCATTTTGACAGGATTAATGATGCTGTGTACGACATAATAACGAGCCAGATGGTTATCGGAAGAGATAATGTCATGGAATATGCCAACAGACATAATGTCTGCCCGTTTGAGATGTCGCTAGATGTTTCGTACTGGTGTGATGGAATTATATGTGATTATAATTAGTATTTGACCCGGATGCGTCGCTTAAGAGGTATTTTGGCAATGGTGCGAAGGGCGATTATGTGTTTCTTGTGGATGAAGCACATAACCTTGTGGACAGAGCAAGAGAAATGTACAGTGCAGTGTTGAAAAAAGAAGATTTTCTTGCGGCTAAGAAACTTGTCAAAGAGATGGACAAACGGCTTGCAGGCGCACTTGACAGATGTAACAAGCAGTTGCTCGAATATAAAAGACAGTGCGATACATTCATGGTTGTGAGTGGTCTTGGAACATTTCCAGCCAGCCTTGAGCGTGTCATGGGACTTATGCAGAAGTTTATGGAAAGGCATAAGGGTGAGCCTGTGACTAACGAGCTTTTAGAGTTTTTCTTTGCAGTGAGACATTTTCTTAATATGTATGACTGTGCTGATGAAAAATATGTCTATTATAATGAGCATGATAATGATGGAAACTTTCTTGTACATCTGTACTGTGTTGACCCGTCTGGCAACATAAGTGAGAGACTTTCACAGGGCAGAAGCACGGTGTTCTTCTCGGCAACGCTGCTTCCGGTTAATTATTTTAAGGAAATGCTTTCAGGTGATGTGTCGGATAGAGCAGTGTATGCACATTCATCTTTTGAACCTGATAATAAGAGAATTGTCGTGGCTACTGATGTGACAAGCCGTTATACAAGAAGAAATGCAAGGGAATATGCCAAGGTACATGATTATATTATGCATATGATTTCTGGCAGAAGCGGCAGATATATGGTGTTCTTTCCGTCATATTCTTACATGGAGAGTGTTCTTGAGTGCTTCAGGTGGGAAAATGGTGTTAATGTGGTCGAATGTGGTGGAGAAGATACATTTTTACCAGAAAGCTGTGTAAATGTGCTTGTGCAGGGAAGGTTTATGAAGGAGGCTGACAAGGAAAATTTCTTATCAGCATTTTACGAGGAACTTCCAGAAGGGGCTTCGCTTGCAGGCTTCTGTGTGCTTGGAGGAATATTTTCCGAAGGAATTGACTTAAAGGATGAGAGCCTTATCGGAGCTGTCATTGTCGGAACTGGGATTCCGATGGTGTGCAGGGAGCGCAACATTTTAAGGGATTATTTTGATGAATTTGGCAAAAATGGATATTCGTATGCTTATGTTATTCCGGGAATGAATAAGGTGCTTCAGGCAGCAGGAAGGGTTATAAGGACGGATACGGATAAGGGAGTTATTGCACTTCTGGATGACAGATTTATGACTGGTGAATATGAGCGTATGTATCCTAGGGAGTGGAACAGGATATTTCCAGTCAGTCTGGGTAATGCTTATAAATGTATTAAGGATTTCTGGACGGAACAGGATATGTAGAGCATTGATAAAAAATGTACAATGTTAGAACTTGTAGTCGGACTGTATGTGTGATAAAATTTAGACAGATATTATTAAGGTCTGGATATATGATGATTTGGTTTGATTATGGGAGATGGGCTTATGCAGAACGTGGAAGAGATTAATAAGAATATAGAAAACAAAACTGTAGACAAGCAGGCCTGGCAGTCTCTGGGATTTGATGAATTACAGACTATTGAGATTATCAGAGGAATTGAGAATGGCGTTGATGTGAGTGTGTATTGCAAAGAGGAATTTAACGCTGCCCAGATGAAAGCATTAAGACTTGGTCTGGAAGAAAAACTTGATGTAAGCAGATTTGCAGATGCACAGTATGATTATATGCAGATGGAAGAACTGAAGCAGGCTGTGCGTAGCGGAATGAATATGGATGATATATGTAATCCTAAGTTCAGTCATTCTGTTATGAGAGAGATAAGGCTTGCATCAGAGCTTAATTATGATCTGACCAGGTATGCAAAGCTTGGTTATTCAGGAGAGGTATTAAGACAGATAAGACTTGCAAAAAAAGAAGAGATTGACCTTACATTTTTTGTTGAGGATAATTATGATGAATATCAGCTCAATGAGATAAGGCTGGGAATACACAATTGTGTTGATATAACTAAGTATCTGCTTCATGAATACAATGGAAAACAGATGGAACAGATTAGACTTGGACTTGAGGAAGGGATTGATGTTACTCCATATAACATGGTTGGATTTTCATCAGGACAGATGAAGCAGATAAGACTTGGGCTTGAAGAAGGAATAGATGTTTCTGAATATGCAGATCCGTTTATTGATGCGGTAAGCATGAAAGAGGCAAGACACAGAATTTCTGATAAATGGAATGACGAGAAGCCTGCACTTAATGAATTGCAGTCACAGGAAATTCTTATGGGACTTACAAGCGGTGTAGATGTTTCTTTATATGCTGATCCAAGATATACCTTTAAAGAGATGGAGAAGATAAGACTTGCACTTGAGAGGGGAAGTAATCTGGATGGGCTGCTTAAGTATGGATGTTAAGATGCAGCTATTACAGTACAGTGTTTTGATAATGAATGGATAAGACCTTCGGAAAGGGGGAACAGCATGAGCAATACAGAAATAGTTAATGAAACAGCTGATATAGATGATATCGAGTTACATGAGGTTTATGTATATATTGCAGATGATAATATGAGCGCATCAGTCAGGCTTGGCAAATGTGATGAAGGATATACATATGATGAAGTCATGAATAAGCTATCGCTTAATGGAATTAAGACGGGAATAGATGAAGAAAAAATTCGATGGATGATTTCACAAAAAATATATGACCAGCCGGTTGAAGTTGCTTTTGGTAAACCGGTAGAGGCAGGAAAAGATGGATATTATGAGTTCTTCTTTGATACAGATGCAATTAATAATAACAGACCTACAGTAAGAGAAGATGGTTCTATTGATTACTTTAATCAGAAGAGATTTGAAAAGGTTAATGAGGGTGATCTGCTGGCAAGATATCATGAGCCGACTAAAGGGGAATTTGGCTTTGATGTATGTGGGAAGCTGCTTGTGCCTAAACCAGGAAAACCCAAGCCAAGACTGCATGGTAAGGGCTTTAAGACATCTGAGGATGGTAAAGAAACTTATGCTGCAATATCTGGAAAGATTGAATACTGCAACTATGATTTAAGTGTTGTTAATGTGTATGAGGTTAATGGTAATCTTGACATGAGTATGGGTAATATTGACTTTAACGGGGATGTTAATATTACAGGCAGTGTGAGAAGTGGTGTAACAGTTCATGCCATGGGAAGTATATATGTTGGAGGCTTCGTTGAGGGAGCAACACTTATTGCTGGGAAGGATATTGTATTAAAGGATGGCGTTAATACTAAGAATTCAGGAAAGATCGAGGCAGGGGGAAATATATCTGGCAGATTTTTTGAGAATACAGAGGTTATTGCCAAAGGAGACTTACAGTGTAATTATATTCTTAACTGCAGGGTGCTTACATATGGCAGGGTATTTGTTGAGGGACCCATAGGTTCTATTATAGGTGGTGATGTAACTGGTGTTATGGGAATCAGTACTACATCATGTGGACATGAAAGCAATGTAAAGACTTTGTTGAGGGTTGGTTCGACCAAAGAAATCAGAAAAGAGTATGCAGAACTTATTATGGAGCTTAAGGAGGTGGACGAACAGATTGAAGCCTTTGAAATGGCTAATAAGAAGTTTGAGATGATTAAACAGAACATGCCTGAAAAGTATGATAGTAAAATGGCATTGAGAGTTACCCAGTCAAAGATTGTAAAGATGGCTCAGAAAGCCAATCTTGAAGAAAAGAGCAAGGCATTATACAATCTTATAAGAGATTCAGAGAGAGCAGTTGTTAAAGTAAAGAATCATATATATCCGGGAAGCAGGGTATATATGGATGATAAGACTTACATGCCAAGTTCTGTATTTTCACATATTATTGTTAAGAAGACGCCAAGCACGATTATTCTTAGGGATTATGATGAATAAGTATATTACAGGGAGAGTATTATGATAGAAGAAGTTGTTTCGGTGGAATTGCCGGTGCATGAAAGGCTGGTAGTAAGAAAGAACAGACTTACGAATGAAGAAAACGGCATTGATATGCCAAGGATTTCTATAGTTACAGGCACTCATGGGGATGAACTTGACGGACAGTATATCTGCTATGAGGTTATCAGAAGGATTGAAAGAGAGAAGAATAAGCTTAAAGGAATTGTAGATATTTATCCAGATATTAATCCTCTTGGACTTGATACAGGTTCAAGAGGAATTCCTATGTTTGACCTTGATATGAACAGGGTTTTCCCTGGCGATAACAATGGAGCGATGGCTGAATATGTGGCAGCAGGTATTATTGAAGATATTATTGGAAGCGATCTGTGTATTGATATCCATTCAAGCAATATATTTGTAAATGAGATGCCACAGGTAAGAATTAATGATGATACGCAGGAAAAGCTTCTTCCTTATGCGAAGATGATGAATGCACAATTTGTGTGGATATATTCGTCTATTACTGTGCTTGATGCAACTCTTGCTTATAGTCTTAACCATCTTGGTGTGCCTACTCTTGTTACGGAGATGGGTGTTGGAAACAGAATTACGCCAAAGTATTGCAGGGATATTGTTGATGGTATATTTAACCTTATGTCTCATATGGGGATATGGGATGATGAGCCGAAAGAAGTGAATGAACCTATTATCTCTACAGAGGGTGAGGTTACATTTCTTACTGCTAAGGAAAGCGGAATATTCGTATCAGCAGTTGATTCTATGGGAAGGATTGGAATTGGAACGCATATAGGAGATATTATCGAACCTATTGAGGGAAGAATAATCCAGAGAATTGAATCGCCTACAGATGGAATTATATTTACATTAAGAGAGAATCCGGTAGTACATAAGGGGGCTCTTATAGCAAGAGTTTATGGTGGCAGATAATGAAGAAAGAGATTATTTATTCGTTAAAGGGTATATATAGAGAAGATTATCAGATAGAAGGCTACAGATTCGGCGGTGGTGAGAAGTCGGCATGTATTGTTGGTGCATTAAGAGGTAATGAGATACAGCAGCTGTATATATGTTCACAGCTTGTTAAGGCACTTAAAGAGCTTGAGGCTCATGGTGCAATATCGCACAATCATGAGATTCTTGTTATCCCATCTGTTAACAGATTTTCCATGAATGTTGGAAAGAGATTCTGGCCTACAGATAATTCTGATATTAACAGAGCTTTTCCTGGGGATGTTAATGGAGATACAACCAAGCAGATAGCAGGAACACTTTTTGACAGAATTAAGGGTTACAGTTATGGCATACATTTTGCAAGCTTTTATATGCCGGGTGATTTTATTCCTCATGTAAAGATGATGGATACAGGATTTCAGAGTGCAAGTCTTGCCAATCTGTTTGGACTTCAGTACGTTGTTATTAGAAAGCCGAAGCCAATGGATACAGTGACACTTAATTATAACTGGCAGATGAATGGTACTAATGCGTTTTCAATATATACTAACAGCACAGATATGATTGATGAGAAATCTGCAAGACAGGCTGTGTCATCTGTTCTCAGGTTTTTAACCAGAATGGGTATTCTTAAGTACAACAATCACAGTGGATATATTGCAAGTGTTATCAACGAATTTGACCTTATGGCAGTCAAGACTTATGATGCAGGATTTTACAAGAGACTTAAAGAGCCGGGTGATCCTGTATATCATGGTGAGCTTATAGCACAGATTCTTGACCCATGCGAGGGTACTGTTAAGAGTGAGATAATATCACAGACAGACGGTATTGTTTTCTTCGCACATACAGGTCCTACCGTAATGGGTAATCAGGTTGTTTACAAGATAATAAGAAGAATGCATGAATAGTTGTTTGAAAATATGTTTTATTGTGATACAATGGTTAAATATTAATAATTAATATAACTAATCTCAGGAGGAAGATATGAGCGGCGTAAAGAGAGTTTTTGTCGAGAAAAAGAAACCATTTGCAGTTAATGCGAAAGAATTACTTGAGGAGATAGGAGGATATCTTGGAATAAAGACTATTACAGATGTAAGAGTTCTTATCCGTTATGATATTGAGAATCTTTCAGAAGAAACATATAAGAAAGCACTTACTACTGTTTTTTCTGAGCCACCGGTAGATGATGTTTATGAGGGAACATTTCCAGCAGGAAAGGACGATTTCGTGTTCTCTGTAGAGTATCTTCCAGGACAGTTCGACCAGAGAGCTGATTCTGCAGAACAGTGTGTTAAGTTCTTTAATGAGAATGAGACACCAGTTATCAAGACTGCTGTAACTTATGTATTGACAGGAACTGTTACTGATGAGGAGAAGAACAGGATTAAGGAACACTGCATTAACCCTGTTGATTCAAGACAGGCAGCAGAGGATATTCCAGAAACTTTAGTTACTGAGTTCAAGACTCCTGCTGATGTTATTTATTTTGACGGATTCAAGGATATGCCAGAGGATAAGTTAAAGGAATTATATGATTCTTTAGGACTTGCCATGACATTTAAGGATTTTAAGTTCATTCAGGAGCATTTTGCTAGTGTTGAGAAGCGTGATCCTTCTATGACTGAAATCAGAGTACTTGATACATACTGGTCAGATCATTGCCGTCACACAACATTTGCAACAGAGCTTACAGATGTTAAGTTTAAGGACGGATTCTATAAAGCCCCTATGGAAGCTACATATAACAAGTATCTTTCAGACAGAGCAGAAATATATAAGGACCGTAAGGACAAGTTCGTATGCCTTATGGACCTTGCACTTATGGGTGCTAAGAAGTTAAAGGCTGAGGGCAAGTTAGCTGATCAGGAAGAATCTGATGAGATTAATGCCTGCTCAATTGTTGTTCCAGTTGAGATCGATGGAAAGACAGAGGAATGGCTTGTTAACTTTAAGAATGAGACACATAACCATCCAACAGAGATTGAGCCATTTGGTGGCGCAGCAACTTGTCTTGGTGGTGCTATAAGAGATCCATTGTCAGGACGTACATATGTATATCAGGCAATGAGAATTACAGGTGCAGCAGATCCTACTGTTCCGGTATCAGAGACAATTCATGGAAAGCTTCCACAGAGAAAGCTTGTTACAGGTGCTGCTCACGGATACAGCTCATATGGTAACCAGATCGGACTTGCTACAGGATATGTTAAGGAAATCTACCATCCTGATTATGTTGCCAAGAGAATGGAGATTGGTGCAGTTATAGCTGCTGCTCCAAGAAGTGCAGTTAAGAGAGAGAATTCTGACCCGGGAGATATCATTATTCTTCTTGGTGGAAGAACAGGACGAGATGGATGTGGCGGAGCTACAGGTTCATCTAAGGTTCATACAGAGAAGTCTATTGAGGATTGTGGTGCTGAGGTTCAGAAGGGTAATGCTCCTACAGAGCGTAAGATGCAGAGACTCTTCAGAAGACCAGAGGTTACTAAGCTTATTAAGAAATGTAATGACTTTGGTGCAGGCGGTGTATCCGTTGCAATTGGCGAGCTTGCAGCAGGTCTTAAGGTAGATCTTGATAAAGTTCCTAAGAAGTATGAAGGTCTTGATGGAACAGAGCTTGCTATATCAGAGTCTCAGGAGAGAATGGCTGTTGTTGTTGATCCTAAGGATGTCAAGGAATTCCTTCAGTATGCTGCTGAGGAGAACTTAGAGGCAGTTGAGGTAGCTGTTGTAACAGAAGAACCAAGACTTGTTCTTAACTGGAGAGGCAAGGATATCGTTAATATTTCAAGAGCATTCCTTGATACTAATGGTGCCCATCAGGAGACTAAGGTTGTAGTTGATATTCCTTCACAGGAAGACGATTACCTTAAGCCGGTTAAGGTTACAGATGTACGCGGTAAGTGGTTAAAGACTTTAGCAGACCTTAACGAATGCTCACAGAAGGGACTTGTTGAGAGATTTGATGGTTCTATCGGAGCCGGTTCAGTATATATGCCATATGGTGGTAAATATCAGCTTACAGAGACACAGAGCATGGTTGCTAAACTTCCAGTGCTTAAGGGTTCATGCGATACAGTAACTATGATGTCTTATGGATTTGATCCATATCTCTCATCATGGAGTCCATATCATGGAGCAATCTATGCTGTAACAGATTCTGTAGCTAAGATTGTTGCTGCTGGTGGTGATTTCAGCAAGATCAGATTCACATATCAGGAATACTTCAGAAGAATGACAGAAGACCCGTCACGCTGGAGCCAGCCGTTTGCAGCACTGTTAGGTGCTTATGAAGCACAGTTAGGCTTCGGACTTCCGTCTATCGGCGGTAAGGACAGTATGTCAGGAACATTTGAACATATTGATGTTCCACCAACACTCTGCTCATTCGCTATTGATGTAGCTAAGGAGGGAGATATTATCACTCCTGAACTTAAGAATGATGGTGATGTATTAGTCAGATTTGATATTAAGAAGGATCAGTATGACCTTCCGGATTTTGAACAGGTTAAGGCTCTTTACAGTGCAATACATGAGCTTATCCAGAAGAAGGCAATCGTGTCTGCATATGTTCTTGATGCTAACGGACTTGTACCAGCACTCAGCAAGATGGCATTTGGTAACAAGTTAGGATTCGAGATCAGTGCAGATGTTAAGGAAGATGACCTCTTTGCACCAGCTTATGGCTGTATCGTTGCAGAAGTTCCAGCAGATAAGCTTTCTGAGATTACTACAGCTTATACTAAGGTTGGTACTGTTAAGGATAATGGTAAGTTCACATACAAGGAAGTTTCAATTAATGTAGAAGAAGCATTAAGCGTATGGTCTGATACTCTTGAGGGTGTATTCCCAACAAAGGCTTCTAAGGAAACTACACCGGTTGAAAGCAAGTTATATGAAGCACCAAGTGTGCATGTATGCAAGAATAAGGTTGCCAAGCCAACCGTATTTATCCCGGTATTCCCAGGAACTAACTGTGAGTATGATAGTGCCAAGGCATTCGAGAGAGCCGGTGCTGATACAATCGTTAAGGTATTCAAGAACCTTGATGCTGAGAGTATCAGAGAGTCTGTAGATGAATTTGAGAAGGCTATTAACCAGGCACAGATTATTATGTTCCCTGGTGGATTCTCAGCAGGTGATGAACCAGATGGTTCTGCCAAGTTCTTTGCGACAGCATTCCGTAATGCCAAGATGAAGGAAGCAGTTGAGAAGCTACTTAATGAGAGAGATGGTCTTGCACTTGGTATCTGTAATGGATTCCAGGCACTTATCAAGCTTGGTCTTGTACCTAATGGTAAGATTACAGGACAGGATGCACAGTCACCTACACTTACATTTAATACAATTAACCGTCATATATCTAAGATGGTATATACTAAGGTTGTCAGCAATTTAAGCCCATGGCTTGCTAATGCTGAACTTGGCGGAGTATACTGCAACCCAGCTTCACATGGTGAAGGAAGATTTGTTGCTCCTAAGGAATGGCTTGATAAGCTCTTTGCTAACGGACAGGTTGCTACACAGTACTGTGATCTTGACGGTAATGTATCTATGGATGAAGAGTGGAATATCAATGGTTCATACATGGCTATTGAAGGTATCACAAGCCCAGACGGAAGATGCTTCGGTAAGATGGCACATTCTGAGAGACGCGGTGACAGTGTTGCTATTAATATATATGGTGAGCAGGATATTAAGATATTCGAATCTGGTGTTAAGTATTTCAAGTAATACATAGAATATGTCAGCAGTGTGCCATTAGAATTGGAGGGGATATTATGGCAAGAGATAAAGTCAGCACAGATATATTATGGAAGGACAGGAAGAGAATTCTCTTCCTCGGACTTCCATGGTCATTTACAAGATACAGTGTATCTAAGGACAGATTCTTTATAAGCAAAGGATTTTTCAGTGTTAAAGATGATGAGGTAAGACTGTATCGGATTATGGATATTTCATTGGAGCGCTCATTCATGCAGAGACTTGTCGGAGTAGGAACTATTAAAGTATGCTCTGGAGACAAGACAATGGGTGACTTTGAGATTAAGAATATCAAGAGGCCTAAGGCTACTAAGGAGCTGTTATCAGATCTTGTGGAGAAGCAGAGAGATATCAAGAGAGTTGTCAACAGAGAGAATATGATTGACGGTCATGACCACTCAGATGGTCATACGGATATTGATGACTTTGACAATAATGATGACGATGCACCATTTGACAGATAATTTGTAAAAATGTATTGACAGCTATATAGAAAGATGATATTTTAATAGTTAGTTAAAGCTAACTGATGTAACGGGTATCCAGTTAGGATATCCGTTATTTTATAAATACGGGTTAGACAAAGCTAACAAAAGTAAGGTAAATGAAAGGACGAGAATATGAGCGTAGTTATTATTGGTGGAAATGAATGTATGGAACGCCAGTATCAGCAGATATGTAAGAAACACGGCTGCAAGGCGAAGGTATTTGTTAAGGAAAAAAGTGGATTTTCCAAGCAGATTGGAACACCGGATCTTATGATACTGTTTACTAATACGGTTTCTCATAAGATGGTTTTATCAGCTGTTACAGAGGCTAAGAAGAATGATGTTGATATTGTGAGAACACATTCGAGCAGTGCGGCATCGCTTACAAGTGTTTTAGAAACATATTTAAGCGAAAGCAGGGCATGCTGATAAAGAAGAGAATGAAGTGCAATATGGAAGGAAAAGAAAAATGGTCTGTACAGATGTATTGGGAAGAATTGAGCGGGAAGTAATAAAAGAGTGTTCACCGACGCTTGCCGGATTAAAGACTGGCAGTCTTTTTAATTACAGATATGATAATATATCTGATTTTAAGAAAGAGCTGGCAAGTGTAAACAGAGAACTTAATGCCAAAGGTGTGTATGTAACATTTTTAAAGAGAAATGAAAAGAGTGCACTTTTATATGTGTTCAGACCTGACAGATTAGAGAAGGATTTGTCACAGCCAGCAGTACAAAATGTACTGAAAACATTTGGATATACAGATTATAAAGTGGGAGCAAGCATCAAGCATCTTAAACAGAGAGTGGAGGAGAACACATGTTTTCCACATGAAATAGGGCTGTTCTTAAGTTACCCGGTGGAAGATGTAATCCAGTTTATAAGACAAAAGGGCTGCAATTACAAATGTTGTGGGGTATGGAAGGTGTATTGTGATGAGGCATTCAGCCAGAAGATGTTTGCACGTTACAGAAAATGCACAGAAGTATATTTAAGAGTCTTTGACCGAGGCAGAAGCATATCTGCATTAACGGTTTAAGCATATAAAAAGTAAAAAGGAGAGATTGGATAATGAGTAAAGTAGCAGTAGTTTATTGGAGTGGAACAGGTAATACAGAGACAATGGCTAACGCAGTTGCAGAAGGTGCTAAAGGAGCTGGAGCAGAGGTTGATGTACTTGTGGCAAATGATTTTAATTCAGGAAAGGTTGCTGAATATGATGGAATCGCATTCGGATGCCCGGCAATGGGAGCAGAGAATCTCGAGGAATCAGAGTTTGAACCAATGTTCACAGAGGTAGAAGGAAGCCTTAGCGGTAAGAAAATTGCACTTTTCGGTTCATATGGATGGGGAAGCGGCGAATGGATGGCTGACTGGGAAGAAAGAAGCAAGGCTGCAGGGGCTGTTCTTGCAACAGACAGCGTAATCTGTCAGGAAGCACCAGATGATGATGCTGTTGAAAACTGCAAAAAACTTGGGGCAGCGTTAGCATAATTATTTATTGCCTGTAATATATTGAAAAGATTGCACATTTTGCCCCTGGTTGGTTATATCAATCAGGGGTTAATCTGTTCTAAAAAATATTATAAAAATATAACAAAAGTTGTTGACATCTAATGACCATTAGAATATACTAACCAAGGTGGTAATGAAAAACATTATCAATATGCTAAAAAGAGGAGATGAGCTTATGCCATTAACTATGATTGATGAAGGAATTCCATACACAATCCAGCGGATTGGTGGAAAGGAAGAAATAAGACGTTTTCTTGAGAATCTTGGATTCGTTCCGGGAGCAGTGGTAACAGTTGTTTCTAAAGCTGGCGGTAATGTCATTGTTAACATTAAGGAATCAAGAGTTGCCATAGGAAAAGATATGGCTAATAAAATTATGGTATAAAGGACTGAATATGCCAGTTCTTATATAAAACTAAAATAAGAAGGAGATAAACTATGACTTTAAGAGATGTATCTGTAGGCCAGACCGTTAAAGTTACCAGGTTAAATGGTGATGGTCCGGTTAAGAGAAGAATTATGGATATGGGAATTACTAAGGGAGTTGAAGTCTATGTAAGAAAGGTAGCACCTTTGGGAGATCCTGTAGAGGTTACAGTAAGAGGCTATGAATTATCGCTTCGTAAAGCCGATGCCGAGATGATAGAGGTAGGCTGATTTTTTTTACATGTGGGTTAGCATAATCTAATTATTGTAAGAATTATCGAATGTTTGTTAGTAAATACATAAACATTTATATAAAAGAAATGAGGTAGTCAAATGTCAATTAAAATTGCATTAGCAGGTAATCCAAACTGCGGTAAAACAACATTGTTTAATGCTTTGACCGGTTCTAATCAGTTCGTTGGTAACTGGCCGGGTGTTACAGTTGAGAAAAAGGAAGGTAAATTAAAGGGACACAAAGACGTCACTATCATGGATTTACCTGGTATTTATTCACTTTCTCCTTATACCCTTGAGGAGGTAGTAGCAAGAAATTATCTTATTAACGAAAGACCTGATGCAATCATCAATATTGTTGATGGTACTAATATTGAAAGAAATCTTTATCTTTCAACACAGATTATGGAACTGGGTATTCCGGTTATCATGGCTGTTAACATGGTCGATATCATGGAAAAGAACGGAGATAAGGTTGACCTTGCCAAGTTAGGAAAGAGCCTTGGCTGTGAAGCTGTTGAGATATCAGCTCTTAAGGGAACTGGCATTAAGGAAGCAGCAGAGAAGGCTGTTAAGCTTGCAGAGAGCAAGAAGCTCAATACAATTGCTCACAAGTTTGACGATAAGGTTGAGGCAGCTATATCTGCAGTAGAAGATAAGCTTGGTCTTGATATTGTTGAAGAACAGAAGAGATTCTTTGCTATCAAGCTTCTTGAGAAGGATGATAAGATAAAAGTTCTTATGAAGAATGTTCCAGATGTTTCAGCTGAGATTGAGACTCTTGAAAAAGAATTTGATGATGATACAGAAAGTATTATCACTAATGAAAGATATACATATATATCTTCAATTATCAGTGGATGTTTTGCAAAGAAGTCTGAGAAGAAGCTTTCTACATCAGATAAGATTGATAGAATAGTTACTAACAGATTCTTAGCACTTCCAATATTTGCAGTTGTAATGTTCATCGTATACTATGTATCAGTTACAACAGTTGGTACATGGGCAACAGACTGGGCTAACGATGGTGTGTTCGGTGATGGCTGGCATCTCTTCGGAATTGGCACTTCAGCTTACGAAGAAGTAGCTGATGAGTATGGTGATTCAGATGCAATCATCGGGGCATATATCGACAGCCTTGGTGATAGAGGTGAAGAGTATGCAGATGCTATTGATACAGAAGCTGATGATTATGATTCAGATGCAGCAGTAGCAGCATTAAAGAAACTTGAAAACACAGTTCCAGCTAATCTTACATTAGATTATGATGTAGAAGATGAGGAAAATCTTAGTGTAACAACAGAGACAACAGATGCAGCCGGTGTTAAGGAAGCTATAAAACAGTGTATAGACAATGATGGTGCAGCTCCAGATCCTGCTAATTATGGTGTATGGGTTCCTGGTATCCCAGTGCTTCTTGAGTCAGGACTTGATGCAATTGGTTGTGTAGACTGGTTAAAGGGTCTTATCCTTGATGGTATTGTAGCCGGTGTTGGTGCAGTACTTGGCTTCGTTCCACAGATGCTTGTATTATTCATATTCCTTGCATTCCTTGAGTCTTGCGGTTATATGGCACGTATAGCATTCATTATGGATAGAATTTTCCGTAAGTTTGGTCTTTCAGGTAAGTCATTCATTCCAATGCTTATCGGTTCAGGTTGTGGTGTTCCTGGTATCATGGCTTCACGTACAATTGAGAACGACAGAGACCGTAAGATGACAATTATGACAACAACATTTATTCCTTGTGGAGCTAAGCTTCCATTCATAGCAATGGTTGCCGGAGCTATCTTTGATGGTGCTCCATGGGTTGCTCCATCAGCATATTTCCTTGGAATATTCTCAATTATCTGCTCAGGTATCATCTTAAAGAAGACAAAGTTATTCGTTGGAGATCCGGCACCATTCGTTATGGAGCTTCCAGCATACCATCTTCCAACAGTTGGTACAGTATTAAGAAGCATGTGGGAGCGTGGATGGTCATTCATCAAGAAGGCCGGAACAATCATCACACTTTCAACAATCATTATCTGGTTCACAACATACTTTGGATTTGTTGATGGAACATTTACAATGCTTGCAGATGATCAGATTGACTTCTCTATTCTTGGCAGAATTGGTAAGGCAATCGCATGGATATTTGCTCCTTTAGGATTTGGTAACTGGCAGGCAACAGTTGCTTCTATTACTGGTCTTGTAGCTAAGGAGAATATCGTTGGTACAATGGGTATTCTTTATTCAGCAGGTGAGGGAACAGTATATGCTAATATGGCAGCTACATTTACAGTAGTAAGCGGATATGCATTCCTTGCATTCAACCTTCTCTGTGCTCCTTGCTTCGCAGCTATGGGTGCTATTAAGAGAGAGATGAACAACACTAAGTGGTTCTGGATTGCAATCGGATACCAGTGTGGATATGCTTACCTTGTAGGTCTTGTAATTAACCAGATTGCTGGTCTTATTACTGGCGACACAGCATTTAACATATTCACAGTAATCGCTATTCTTATAATTGTCGGTTTCATTTATCTGTTATTCAGACCATATAAGGAAAGTAAGACATTAAAGGTTGATTCTAAGAAGATTTTAAATGCAACAAAGTAATTAAATGATATATTATCGGAGGTGTAATTATGCTGGGAACAATTATAGTAGGAGTAATATTGGTGATTATAGTTGCACTTATTGTACGCAGTATGGTACACGACAAGAAAAACGGTAAATCGTTCACATGTGGTGGTGACTGCGGAAAATGCAAGGGACACTGCCATTAAAAGGAGGTAACGGGTGGTCAGAAATCCTGATAAAGACAAAGACATTATTATTTCTCGTCTCAAGCAGCAGGGTTGCAGGATAACTAAACAGAGGCTTATGCTTCTTGATGTAATTCTTGAAGAGGACTGCTCAAGCTGTAAAGAGATTTATTACAAGGCAATAAAGAAGGATCCTAAAATAGGAGCTGCTACTGTATATCGTATGGTTAATACACTTGAAGAGATAGGTGCAATTAACCGTAAGAATATGTACAGAATAACTTGTGATGAAAACGATAATGGCGGTTATACTGTAAGATTAAACGATGATTCGTCAATTAATTTATCAGAAAGCAAATGGAGTAAAATTATTGAGTCAGGGCTGGAAGCCTGCGGATACATTAAGAATCAGAAGATAACAAGTGTAGTTGACAGGAAAAAGTCAGTTTCAGTTAAATAATATTTGCTAACAATGGAGAGATGAAACTGTTTCATCTCTCCATTTTGCTATATTGAGAAGATTTCTCAATAAGAGGATTTATGTAGAAATGTTACATGATGTGTAATATAATAACCGATAAACTTAAGAAACATTTATTGTCCAATATGGACAGAGAGGAGCACAGTATGAAAATTGATAACTTAAAGAAACCAGGACTTTTTGCAGCAGGTGTATTATTTGGAACAGCTGGAATTAAGATTCTTACAAGCAAGGACGCCAAGAAGCTTTACACTAACTGCACAGCAGCAGTTTTAAGAGCTAAATCATGTATAATGAAGACAGCTACAACTGTTCAGGAAAACTGTGAGGATATATATGCTGATGCTAAGACAATCAATGAGACAAAGTATAACACAGAAGAAGTTGTGCTTGATTCAGTAGATGAAAATGAGGAAGCGTAATAGAGTATGAAATTCACAATAAAGCATGATGTTCCCGGAAGAATCCGTGTTCACATGGATGCTTCTGGCATGACTTTTATACAGGCAGATACCTTGCAGTATTATCTTAAGAATCTGCATGGCGTTACGAATGCCAAGGTGTATGAGAGAACTGCTGATGCAGTTGTTGAGTACAGATGTTCAAGAAAGACCGTGATCGAAGCTATTGCTAAGTTCAGATACAGCAATGTAGAGGTTCCTGAAGATGTTCTTGCAACATCAGGAAGGGCAATTAATTCACACTATACTGAAAAGCTGGCGGATCAGGTGTTATGGAGAATGACTAAGAAGCTGTTTATTCCGGCACCAGTATGTGCGGTATTAACAACAGTATCTTCAATGAAGTACATTTATAAAGGAATCAGGACACTGCTTGATAGAAAGCTTGAAGTTCCAGTTCTTGATGCAACTGCAATAGGAGTTTCTATCTTAAGAAGAGACTTTGATACAGCGGGTTCAGTAATGTTCCTTCTTGGTATCGGTGAGATAATAGAGGACTGGACACACAAGAAGTCGGTTGACGACCTGGCAAGAACAATGTCACTTAATGTTAATAAGGTTTGGTTAAAGACGTCTGATGCAGAAGTACAAGTATCTGTAAAGGATGTTAAGGACGGTGACAATGTCATAATCAGAATGGGTAATGTAATCCCATTTGATGGAACTGTTATCAGTGGTGAGGCTATGGTTAATCAGGCTTCACTTACAGGAGAATCTGAGCCAGTAAGAAGAGGTGAGGGAACTTCTGTATTTGCAGGAACTGTAGTAGAAGAGGGCGAGATAGTATTCAGAGTTAAGCGTGCCGGAGGCTCAAGCAAATATGACAAGATTGTCAGGATGATTGAAGAATCTGAGAAGTTAAAATCAGGTCTTGAGTCAAAAGCAGAGCATCTTGCAGATAAGCTTGTACCTTATTCACTTGGTGGAACTGCACTTACATATCTGTTAACACGAAATACTACTAAGGCATTGTCAATACTTATGGTTGATTTCTCATGTGCATTGAAGCTTGCTATGCCTATTACGGTACTTGCAGCAATAAGACAGGCAAGTCAGGCGAGTGCAACAGTCAAGGGCGGTAAGTTCTTAGAGGCAATTGCTGAAGCGGATACTATCGTATTTGATAAGACAGGTACACTTACAAAGGCTAAGCCAACAGTAAGCAGGGTATATTCATTTAACGGAATGCCGGAAGATGAGCTGTTAAGAATAGCTGCGTGTCTAGAGGAGCATTTTCCACATTCAATGGCTAAGGCTGTTGTTAATGAAGCTGGCAGAAGAAACCTTATGCACGAAGAGATGCATTCTAAGGTTGAATATATTGTTGCACATGGAATATCAACATTTATTAATACAAGCAAGGTTATCATAGGAAGCCATCACTTTGTATTTGAGGATGAAGCATGTGTAATTCCAGCAGGAAAGCAGGAGTTATTTGACAGTCTTCCAGATGACTGCTCACATCTTTATATGGCAATTAACGGTCAGCTTGCAGCAGTTATATGCATAATTGATCCATTAAGAGAAGAAGCACCAAAGGTTATTGAAGGGCTTAAGAAGGCTGGAATATCAAAGGTTGTCATGATGACAGGAGACAGTGAAAGAACAGCCGCCTCTATTGCCAGAAAGGTTGGAGTTACTGAATATTATTCAGAAGTTCTTCCAGAAGACAAGGCTAAGTTCGTAGATAAAGAGCGGGCAGCCGGACGAAAGGTAATTATGATTGGTGATGGAATTAATGACTCACCGGCGCTTTCAGCAGCAGATGTAGGTATTGCCATAAGTGATGGTGCTGAGATTGCAAGAGAGATTGCAGATATCACTGTCGGCGCAGATGATCTTAACCAGATACTTATGCTTAAGAAATTAAGTGACAGTCTGATTAAGAAGATTAACAGAAATTACCGTGTGATTGTCGGATTCAATTCCGCACTTATTGCACTTGGTGTAACGGGCGTCATACAGCCTACAACTTCAGCACTTCTTCATAATACATCAACACTTGTTATAAGTCTTGAGAGTATGAAGAATCTGCCGGTATAAGACTATGAAACGGACTCATCTTCGGGTGGGTTCGTTTTTTGTTTGAAGGCAAAAAGTTCTGATTGGATAAATATATACTATACCCATAAGGCACAATATAAATTAATAATCGCAGGATATTATTTTATTACAAGAAAATGAAATTATGTAACAAAAGAAAATTGACTAAGCCGTACGGCTTATATTATAATGCTTTTATCAAAACAAAGCCGCTCGGCTTTATTTGTGAGAAAATATGTATAATAAAGCCGTACGGCTTGTTTTTTGCGTTGAGGTGAATATTATGAAAATAACTGATTCTGAGGGGCTTGGAAATATAATCAGGAACAGGAGAAAAGAATTAAAGTATACGCAGGCATTTTTGTCAGAATATACTGGTCTTAGTGTAAGTTTTATATCAGATGTAGAAAGAGGTAAAACAACTGTTGAGATTGGCAAAGTAATGCAGTTAATTTCAATTCTGGGACTTGATATTAATATTAATGTAAGGGGGAGATAATGAGAAATTTAGAGGTATATATTGAATGTAATGGAAATATGATTAATGTTGGCAGTATTACAGGGCATAATTCTGACGATGCTGTATTTTCATATTCAGAGGAATATATAGAAGATAAATCTTCAAGAGCAATATCAATCAGTTTACCGCTTGATGAAAGAAGCTTTTCACCAGAAAGAACACGATGCTTTTTTGAAAGTCTTTTACCAGAAGGATATACAAGAAGGTGTGTTGCGGGTTGGCTTCATGTTGATGAAAATGATTATATATCAGTTCTTTCAGAATTAGGAAGCGAGTGTCTGGGAGCAATAAGAATAGTAGAAGGTGATATGAATATAACAGAATCTTCTTACAGATTATTATCACATGAAGAATTGCTGGAATTTGCAAGAGAAGGTGCAACTAAGTCAGCGGAACTGGTTATTAAATCACATTTATCATTGGCTGGGGCATCAGGAAAGACTGGATTATATTATGACAGGAATAATAATGAATGGTATCAGCCAGCGGGACTGGCACCAAGTACACATATATTAAAGCAGAGCCATGTAAGGTTAAAAAAGATTGTTGCTAATGAACAGTTATGTTTGCTGACAGCAAGAAAACTAGGAATTAGGACATCAGATAGTTTTATTATTAATCTTAATGATAAAGAAAATGATTTTTTATTTGCAACTGAAAGATATGACAGAAAGATTTTAGATACATCCAAAGAATTAATGGGGAAGAAAGTTCCATTAAGACTTCATCAGGAGGATTTTGCACAGGCACTTGGAATTACAGCGTCACAAAAATACGAGAAAAACGGGAAAGATTATTTAGCAGATGCATTTGAACTAATAAAAAATTATTCAAGCAATCCAATTGAAGATCAGATAAGGCTATGGGATTTATGTATATTTAATTATCTTATAGGTAATACAGATAATCATGTTAAAAATATTGCTCTTTTATATAGTGAGGATTTAAAAGGAATAAGATTAGCTCCGGCATATGATTTATTAAGTACTGTTATATATGACAGCAGCACAGAGAAAATGTCGCTTAACATAGATGGCGAATATGATATAAGGAATATAAATCAGAAGTCGTTTGAGAATGAGGCAAAGAAACTTGGTCTTGGAAAAGGAATAGCAACGCAGCATTTTTTAAGTATGGTTGAAAAATTTGAGATGGCACTTGAACAATCAACATATGAACTTGAGGAGCAGGGATATGGAGTTGCAGTCGATATACAGAAACAAATATTAAAAAAAGCAGGAATTCACAACTTTAAATTGACTAATCCGTAATTTAATTATATCATAAGTAACTAGGGACACTTTGTTTCACTAAAGTATAATGGGAGGAAGTTATATGTATTCATTTGATGAAGTATTAAACTATGATCCAGACCTTGCTAAGGCTATGGATGATGAACTTGGAAGACAGAGAAGCCACATCGAGCTTATCGCTTCTGAGAACCTTGTAAGTAAGGCAGTTATGGCTGCTATGGGAGCCCTCTTACTAATAAGTATGCAGAAGGATATCCTGGAAAGAGATATTACGGCGGCTGTGAGTATGTCGATGTTGTTGAGACACTTGCAATTGAAAGAGCCAAGAAGCTTTTTGGCTGTGAATATGCAAATGTACAGCCACATTCAGGAGCACAGGCTAACTTAGCTGTATTCTTTGCACTTGTTAATCCTGGAGATACAGTTATGGGTATGAGCCTTGACTGTGGTGGACATTTATCACATGGTTCACCAGTTAATATTTCTGGAAAATACTTTAACATTGTTCCTTATGGTGTTACAGCAGACGGATTTATTGATTATGATGAAGTATTAAGAATTGCCAAGGAATGCAAGCCTAAGATGATTATTGCAGGAGCTTCTGCTTATGCAAGAACAATCGATTTCAAGAAGTTCAGAGAAATCTGTGATGAAGTTGGCGCATTACTCATGGTAGATATGGCGCATATTGCAGGTCTTGTAGCCGGTGGTGCACACCCAAGCCCAATTCCTTATGCAGATGTGACAACAACAACAACACATAAGACACTCCGTGGACCAAGAGGTGGTATGATTCTTGCTTCAGCAGAGGCAGCAGAGAAGTTCAAGCTTAACAAGGCTGTATTCCCTGGAATCCAGGGCGGACCTCTTATGCATGTTATTGCTGGTAAGGCAGTGTGCTTAAAGGAAGCGCTTGACCCAAGCTTTAAGGTATATGCTGAAAATGTTGTTAAGAATGCATCAGCACTTGCTAACGGACTTATGAACAGAGGTTTTGATATCGTATCTGGTGGTACAGATAACCACCTTATGCTTGTTAACCTCTTAAGCAAGGGAAAGACTGGTAAGGAAGTTGAGAAGCTTCTGGATGCAGCTAACATTACATGTAACAAGAATACAATTCCTAATGACCCGGCTTCTCCATTCGTAACAAGTGGTATCAGACTTGGTACAGCAGCAGTTACAACAAGAGGCTTCAATGAGGCTGATATGGATGTTGTTGCAGAAGCAATTGCTATGCTTGTTGATGATGTAGATGCTAACCAGGCTAAGGCAATGGAGCTTGTTAAGGGACTTACAGATAAGTACCCACTTTATGAATAAAGAAATTTTTAGAAAATCACCTTATGAATTAAGGAAAAAACGCATATTTTTATTGTTGCAATTTCACGCACTTGGGACTATAGTTAGTGTCGAAGTGCAAAGGGGCACGAAAGTGAAAAGCTTTCGTGCCCCTTTCTTACATTTCAGGAAACTAAGAAAGGTGTGTGGCGTTATGGGAAAGTTAGAAGGAAAAGTAGCGGTAATTACCGGAGCTTCCAAAGGCATCGGTGAAGGAATCGCCAAAGTGTATGCAAAGTATGGCGCAAAATGTGTGCTTGCAGCAAGAGGACCTAAGGTACTTGAACTTGCAGAGCAGTTGAAAAGCGAAGGGTATGAGGCAACAGGTGTTCAGGTTGATGTATCTGATTACAAGAGTGTTGAAAGAATTGTTGAGACTGCCGAGAAAACATATGGAAAGATTGATGTACTTGTATGTAACGCAGGTGTATGTGTTCTTGAAGACTTTCTTGAAGATGACACATTTGAAAATAGGGACTTACATCTTGATATTAATGTCAAAGGTGCATGGAATGTGGCAAAAGCTGTTATTCCAAGCATGATAGCAAATGGTGGTGGTGCAATCGTAGTTACAAGCTCTGTAACAGGAGATATGGTTGCTGATCCTGGAGAGGTTGCATATGCAACATCTAAGGCGGCACTGGTAGGATTTACGAAGGCACTTGCAAGAGAATTTGCAGATAAGAATATAAGAGTTAATGCAATATGTCCGGGATATGTAAGGACACCGCTTGTTGAAGGAATGGCAAAGCAGTCAGACCCGGAGAATCCGGAGAGAGCAATACAGGCAATTGCAGATGCAGTTCCTTTAAAGAGGCTGGCTGACCCTGAGGAGGTTGGAGAACTTGCAGCATTCCTTGGTTGTTATGAATCAAGCTACATAACCGGAACACAGATAGTTATTGATGGCGGAAGCACATTGCCGGAAACAACATCTATGGGACAGTAATTAAATATAAAAAAAGTACAAAGGCGTACATGAATCGGATAGATTTGTGTACGCCTTTTCTGATTGGAGGATAATGACATGGCATTTGAAAATGTTGATTTATTTGATGCGGTTGCAAATGCTTCGCTTGAAAAATACGGATGGCAGGACAGATGTGAGGCGAAACTCATAGTGCTGTCGGAGAATGCAACCTATATGGTCAAGAACAAAGAAACAGGTGAAAAAGAGGGAGTGCTTAGAATAAGCAGACCGGGTTACCACACATTGGACGAGCTTAATTCAGAGATGAAGTGGTTAAGACAGATTAATGACTACACACCGCTTCTTGTAGCTAATCCTATAAAAGGGCTTGATGGTAAGAATATACAGGAGATTACAGGACCGGATGGAAATGTATATTTCTGTGTTATATGTGATTTTCTTCCGGGAGAAGCACCCGATGAGAATAACGAGGAGCAGATGGTAAAGCAGTTCAGGTATCTCGGCGAGACAACAGCTTATCTTCACCGTCAGACAGAGATATGGAACGGAACAGACAAGCTTGACCGTATGGTATGGACTTACGACACAATAATAGGAGAGCATGCCGCATGGGGTGACTGGAGAGCGTTTCCAGATATGACCCCGGAGGCAGAAAATATATTGTCAGAGGTTTCAAGAATTATTAAGAGAAGACTTGAAAGATATGGAACTAATGAGAATAATTTTGGACTCATACATGCAGACTTACGACTTGCCAATCTGCTTATTGAGGGCGACCAGATTAAGGTTATTGATTTTGATGACTGCGGGTTTGGATGGCACTTACATGACCTTGCGTCTGCACTTAGTTTTATTGAGGACAAGCCAATTGTTCCAAAGCTTGTAAATGCATGGCTTGCAGGATATAAGAAGGTTCTTCCGTTCACTGATACGGATTTTGAAGAAATAGACACATTTATAATGATGAGAAGATTACAGCTTACAGCATGGCTTGCATCTCATCAGGAATCAGGTCCGGTAGCAGAATTAAGTGTTGGCTGGATGGATGGAACCATGGAATTAGCCGAAAGGTATCTTAGATTATTCGGCTAGGCACATAAGAAATCTTCGTGACAACAAATCATGAACAACAATAAGGGAGGAAGCTATTATGGGCGAAAAGAAAACAAATGCATTATCTAAATCAATGAAGCTGATTTATGTATATGCTATGGCAACGGGAGCAATATTTACATTTATGTGTTACTGGGATGGTATATTCATGTCATATACAGGTCCCGGAACATTCTTGGCATTTGCACTTATGACACTGGCAGTACTGCCAACAGCATTTGTGTATGCTGAATTCTCGACAATGTTACCAAGTACAGGTTCGTGTCTGGTATTCAATACGGTAGGTATTAACAAGCATGCAGGTTTCTGGTCAGCGTGGCTTATCATGTGTGCATGGATAGCAGTTCCGGCAGCAGGTGTACTTGGAATAATCGAATGGTTAAATCATCAGTTTGGCCTGGGACTTACAGGCGGCAAGGCAGTTATTGTCGGTTCATTAGTACTGTGCTTCTGGTGTGTACTCAGTCTTTATAAAAATGTTGTAGCAGGCAAGGTTCAGTCATTCATGCTTATGGCTGGTATCGCAGGTATTCTTATATGTTCATTACTTTTCCTGTTCAGCGGACACTGGAGCATTGCTAATTTCGCGGATTTCTTTACAAGCAGCAATGAAAAGCAGTGGGGTGGTAATTTTGCAACCGGTATTGCATGGGTTGTCGGATGTTCATTTATGATAACACCATACTTCGGATTCGAGACAGTACCGGCAATGGTTGAGGAGGGTGACTTCCCAATTAAGGACCAGAAGAAAGCGATTCTTGGTTCAGTTATAACATGTGGTGCTATATATACAATTTTCTACTTCTGTCTTGCAGGTGCAATGCCTTGGGCAGAGCTTACTAATGGCGGTGACTGCCACCCATTCATCACATTTGAAGCATTACAGTACTGCTTCGGTGATAAGATTGCATGGTTTGTCCTTATAATGGGTATTGTCGGAGTTGTATTCCCAATTGGTACATCAGTACTTGGTTTCTGGTATTCAGGCGTCCGTATGATATACGCTATGGGTCGTCAGAATTTCCTTCCAAAGCAGTTCTCATACACTAATAAGTACAACCAGCCAACACTTCCTAACATACTTATTCTTGTTGTAAGTATTGGATTTATTGCAATGCAGAGTATTACAGCATTCTTTGACCTGATGGCATTCGCGTGTGCATTGTGTTATGTGATTACTTCAATATCTTCACTTGTTCTTTTAAAGAAGCATCCTGAATGGGAGAGACCATACAAATGTGCAACAGGACTTAAGATAGCCTCTCTTATAATCATGGCAATTATTGCATTCTTCTGTACTATCGGTATCGGAAAGGCAACATGGTTAGGATTTGCAGGATATATGGGTGTAGGTCTTATCCTATGGCTGTATATGATTCTTATTAAGTGGAAGCATGAAAAGGTTGGATGAAGACACCTGATGGTGATAAGGAATATTAAAATATGAAGAAAAGAGGTTATGGATTATGAAAGAGTTAGAGATAGTTATAAAGCCTGAGAAGCTTGAGAATCTTAAAAGGATTCTTGACAGTGAGGGTGCAAGAGGTGTAATGATTACAACAATATTTGGCTATGGTCACCAGAAGGGAACTGGTCAGGTATATACAAGAGATGAAACTCCGGGTATCAATCTTTTACCTAAATTAAGTGTAAGAACTGTCGTAAAAGACGAGATAGTTGAGGGTATAATTAACAAGGTATTGGAAGAACTTAATACTAACAGTTTTGGTGATGGTAAGATATTCATCAAGGACATCGAGGGAGCAGTCAAGATAAGAACCGGTGAAACCGGTAACGACGCTCTGTGATAAAGCTTTCTTACTTCCCTAATCTTTTTATAGAGGCAGCCGTCCTGTTTGATCAACAGGGCGGCTGCCTATTTTTGAGAAGTGGTGGCATATTGAAGTCCATATATCTGAATGAAGATTGTATGAAATTATGAAAAGTAAAATTTGGAAGTGAAAATATCAGTCATAGGTGATATAATCTACGATAGTTTAAATGAAAAGGAATTAGATATTATGAGACATTTTTCGAGAACAGAATTAAAGGCAGCTATTAACATGCTTAAGGAGTTTACTGCGAAGGGCAATTTTGCAGTTCTTATGTATATGGGTGACACTGATAAGCTTGAGGTATCACAGACTCTTAATTCGGATATGAGCTGCTTTTTATTATATGGAAGCATCCAGCCACTCGCATTTTTCTTTGCAGAAAATATTCCTATGACTGCGGGTGAGTTAGAAGAGATTATTAATAAGCAGTCAGCAGTGTATGAGGAAGAGATGGACAATTACAGAAATGCACTAAAGGAAAGCGGTGCAGATAATGGATTATTTATTACAAAGTATGAGAGTATGATTCATACATTTATTGCATATGACCCTGACCAGAGTGGCGAGCGTGACTGCTTCGCACCATTCATAGAAGGCGCATTCAATGTACAGCCGGGTAAGGGTCAGCTTGTAAATGAGGTTATGAGACTTGAAGTGTATGATGATGAATATGAGGATGACTGTGTAATCCAGAAGAAGCATTTTGTATATCTTCCATCAGTGAAGTTCATGGGAGCATTCAATATGCGAATGATGATGAGTATGGTTGATGCACAGTATAACTAACATTTTACAATTCTTAAATTTATATAATATGTTTGAATCCCGGACTTCTGTATAGTATATTAGAAGTAACTTTAAAGAGTGGAGGGGTTGTATGAACAAAGGACATTTTAAAGACAGTCAGGTTGTTAAGGGAATTACGATAGGCGCAGTGCTAATTGTAATATATCTTGCCCTTAACAATGTGACTGGAATTCTTGATTCTATATCATATCTTGCAGGACTTGTAATGCCATTTATAATTGGCGCAGTCATCGCATTTGTATTCAATGTACCTATGAAAGCAATTGAAAAAGGACTTAACAGGCTGTTTGACAAGCGTTGTAAGAAGAAGCATCCCAGACTTATAAGAGTGCTTGCTTATATGTTTACACTGATTTTGATACTGGCTATTATTGCAGGTGTACTTTTTGTGGTTGTGCCTGAACTGGTGAACACAATAGCTGACCTTATAGGACAGGTGCCGACAGCAGTTAATAATCTTATCAACTGGCTGCAGGTCAAGCTGTCTGCATATCCTGAGTATGAGGAAAAGTTAAGCAGCATATCAATCAACTGGGATTCTGTTCTTTCAAATGTTATGAATTTCCTTTCAATAGGAACTAAAGGAATTATCAATGGAGGAATCGGGGCTATAAGCGGATTCTTCTCAGGTATTACTAATTTCTTTATTGGGTTTGTATTCTCAGTTTATGTGCTTTTCCAGAAAGAAAAGCTTGCATCACAGTGTAAGAAACTTATGTATGTGTGCATGCCTGAGAGCAGGGCAGATAAAATTATTGAAGTGTTAAGACTTACCAACACTACATTCTCTAATTTCCTGTCAGGACAGTGCCTTGAAGCATGTATTCTTGGAACGATGTTTGTTATTACATTGTCTATATTGCGAATGCCTTATGCACTTCTTATAGGAATTATTATTGCGGTTACTGCACTTATTCCGATTGTTGGTGCATTTATCGGATGTATAGTCGGTGTGATTCTTATAATGATGACAAGCCCGATAAAGGCACTGATATTCATCGGCGTGTTCCTTATATTACAGCAGATTGAGGGCAATCTTATATATCCTCATGTTGTTGGAAGCTCTGTCGGACTGCCGGGAATATGGGTGCTTGTTGCTGTTACAATCGGTGGCAATCTGTTTGGTATAATGGGTATGCTTACATTTATTCCAATCAGCTCAGTGTGTTATGCGCTGCTTCGGACATATGTGAATAGGAAAGTGGAAGAGAAGGAGATTGACAGAGAGAAATTTCAGGGGTAGGTTTCGTGCGGATGTGTGAGGCAGGCTGCTGTATATATCATTTTCAAACACGCTTGCGCTCGTGCTACGACCAGCGGTACTAAGTTCGCTGGGATTTGCTGGTAC
>ERZ859817.335-NODE-335-length-34383-cov-2.706187_pt1 | contig 34383 bp, 39 predicted proteins | sample MGYA00509986_ERZ859817 | MGnify/ENA primary metagenome ERZ859817 (study PRJEB30046, sample SAMN00715155) | human gut metagenome | study: EMG produced TPA metagenomics assembly of the A metagenome-wide association study of gut microbiota in type 2...
TAAAAAACATATACCGGCATAAATTTCACTCATATTGAACTGGCATTGGCGGAGTGTTCAGTGCAGAAGCCTGCCGCCTCCATAACGCAGGGTGGATGCCCATGATCCTCTGCCCGGAGCGTCCCGGTCACTTCATGGGATACATCCATCTGGCTCCACCCTGATCATTCAAGACGATTCTTCCGTTTCCGCAGCCTGTCTCTCCAATGCTTCTTTCAGCACAGGCGGCAGCTCTTTGCCACGCACGGAAGCTCTCCGCAGAATACCGAGACACGCCTTCGGACTCAAATAGTACCTTTGGGGCACTCTGGTCTGCAAAATCTGCGACAAGGTAGATACGTTTTCTTCTTTGGGGAACGCCCCACCATTGTGCATCAAGAACTCGATACGCGACGCTCCATCCGTCTCCCACGTAGTAGTCAGCGTCGGGCCATCCTTTCTTCTCAGGCGCAGGCACCGAGGCGGCCGGTTCTTTAACACCGATGACGGCTTCGAGGACTGCTTTGAAGTCCTGTCCCTTGTTTGAAGAGAAGGCCCCTGGCACATTCTCCCACACGATAAATCTTGGTTTTTCTCCATTGGTCTTGCACCTCATTTCCTTCACGATTCGGATTGCTTCGTAAAACAGACTGGACCGTGAACCATCCAGACCGTCCCGCTTACCAGCGATGGACATATCCTGACAGGGACTGCCAAAGGTGATAATGTCCACGGGCGGCAGGTCTGCTCCACTGATGGCAGACACATCTCCGTAGTGTTTCACCTGCGGCAGACGCTTCGTCGTGACCCGGATGGCAAACGGCTCGATCTCGCTGCTCCACACCGGAGTGATCTGCCCGGTCAACAGACCGCCCAATGGAAAACCCCCGGAGCCATCAAAGAGGCTGCCGAGGGTCAAAGTCTTATTCTGTTCTGTGCTCATCCGGCGACCTCCTCTCCGAGCATCTGCTCATTTGCTTTCCGGTAAAAATCTCTGGATACTTCAATCCGTAGCTGTTGCGCCCCAGTTCTCTTGCTGCTCTCAGCGTGGAGCCGCTGCCGGCGCAGGGGTCAATGACCACATCGCCCTCATCTGTAAAGGTCTCGATCAGTCGTTTCAGCACGGAGATCGGTTTCTGGGAAGGATGGATTTTCGGATATTCCCTGCCATCCCGCTTCCAGTCAAACCAGTTGAAGATCATATGAGGCTTTCCGTCCTCACCGAGATTACGGAACTTCGGGAGCTTTCCCCGGTACAGAACCAGAGCATACTCCGTTGCACCCACGATCTTCATGTTGGCTTTGAGCACCTGCGGACTGTAGTTCTTGCAGAACACCAGAGGGATATAATTCTTGAAGCCGTATTTTTCAGCTTCTGTGATCACCTTCGGGATCTGCTGGAACGCGCAGAACACGATCATGCACGGTGCATCCTTCTCTCCTGTGCCGGGTTCTTTCTTCAACAGTCGGTTGCAGAAGTGGAAATACTCTGCAATGTTGAAGGTGAAGTCGGTATTGAACGCCGCCTTCCTCGCCTTGCTGCTCTCCCCGTTTTTGTTGTCGCCATCCACATACCAATCCGGCCGGCTGGCATAGAAATCTGTACCGATGTTGTACGGAATATCTGCGATCACCAGCTGCGCCTTGGGGATGTTATAGGACTTGAAGTTCTGGAAGTTGTCGTGGATGAGGACACATTTCACATCAGGCATCGGCATTCTCGCTTTCCGGCTCGAAGGTTGCCACTTCCTCGAACTTCAGCTTCTGGCCGTCACGGACAACAAACACATCATCGTAGTGACCATCGCTGTGTTCGATGTACCGCTTCACGATGACATCCACGAACTTCGGGTCTAGCTCGATGCCCCGGCACACACGGTCGGTCTCTTCGCAGGCGATCAGTGTCGAGCCACTGCCGAGGAACGGATCAAGCACGATGCCGTTGGTCATAGTGGAATTGCGAATCGGATAGCTCATCAGACCGATGGGCTTCATGGTCGGATGGTCCTTGTTGGACTTCGGCCGGTCATACTCCCATATGGTCGTCTGCTTCCGGTCGGAATACCACTGGTGCTTCCCCTTCTGCTTCCAGCCGTAGAGACACGGTTCGTGCTGCCACTGGTAAGGACTGTGGCCCAGCACCAGCGCATTCTTCTTCCAGATACAGCACCCGGACAGATAGAACCCGGCATCCTTGAACGCCTTTCGGAAGTTCAATCCTTCGGTGTCGGCATGAAAGATATAGATGGAGCCATCGTCCGCCAGATGGTCATGCATCTGTTTGAATGCCGACAGCAGAAACTCGTAGAATTCCGAATCGCCCATGTTGTCGTTCAGGATCTTGCCAGCGGTTTCTTCCACGTCCACATTGTACGGAGGGTCCGAAAGCACAAGGTTGGCTTTCACGCCATCCATCAGAGTGTCATAGCATTCTGCTTTGGTGGAATCCCCGCACAGAACGATGTGCTTTCCCAGATGCCAGAGGTCGCCCTCTTTGGAAAAGCACGGTTGCTTCAGTTCCGATTCCACATCGAAGTCATCTTCCTTGACTTCCTTACTGTGGACCTTGTTGAACAGCGTCTCGATCTCAGGGGGATCAAAGCCGGTCTTGCCAAGGTCGAAGTTAGAATCCTCGATGTCCTTCAAAAGATCAGCCAGCAGGGAATCATCCCATGCACCCGTGATCTTATTGAGCGCAATGTTCAGGGCTTTTTCCCTGGTCTTGTCGATGTCCACCACCGCACAAGGCACTTCGGTATAGCCCAGCTCCATCGCTACGGTCAATCTCTGGTGGCCGCCGATGATTGTCATATCGGCATTGACCACCAAAGGATCTGCGAACCCGAACTCCGTGATGGAGTTCTTGATCTTCTCGTACTCTTTGTCCCCCGGCTTCAGCTTTTTCCGGGGATTGTATGCGGCCGGCTTAAGTACGGACACCGGCAGCATCTTCAGTTCAGCAGTCGCTTTCATGTAAGCCCTCCTAATTCAGATTCACATGCGCATGACCCCGGAGAACGGCACGAAAAAGGAGCCGAACAAAAAGCCCGACTCCATCTCATCTCCATCTTCCTGCGGATGTTCAGCCATCTCGCACCATTCCGGGTTTTCCCCGTTCACGGATGCCAGGACCTTATCTTCCGCATCGTCAATCGCATGTACACAGATACTCCCGGTGTTGAACATCGGAAACACACCGATAATCTTACTCATCCTCATCCACTCCCTTCATCCCGTATCGATAATCCCAGTAACAATTCAGACTGCAGAACTTCCGCTGCCGTTTTCCTTCATCTACGGCATGGAACTCCCTTCCACAGTTTTTACAGACCGCGATCCGAAAAGACTTATGCTGCCTGTAATATTCCTCCCGGCAAGCTGGAGAACAGAACCGTCTCCGACCACTGTTCCCTCTCTGCACGAGAATCCGTCCGCACACTGGACAGCGCCGTTCCCCCGACCCATCCGGTGGCTGTAACTGGCAGCTCCCCGTTTCCGGCAGGCCCAGTTCCCGGCAGTAATCCGTGACCTGTTCCAAAGAAAGCCCGGTGTTTTCTGCGATCTCCACACATCCAAACCCGGCAAGCCGCTGGCTTCGGACTTCTTCTCTCTCCGGGCGGTACTCATAGCCCTCAAACACACAGTCCAGCCGGACACCATTCTTTACCACATCACGTTCTATGTTCAGCGGTCCTTCCATTTGCATCGCCCTCCTTCCAGCGTCCTTTGTTTGCACAGGCACGGCTGCAATATTTCCGTTCCAGACCATACTGGTGCCGGTAGGAAAACTCCCTGCCGCACACCGGACAGATCTTTGACCGCACGGTCTTCCAGTTCTCTGGTTTCGGGTGGGTGTTGTTCCACCGTGACCGGCATTCCGGTGAGCAGAACTTCCGTGGTCTGCCTTTATGGCTTGGTACGATTGCCGTACCGCACTGAGGGCAGAAGGAAAACGCCATGTCCCTGATCATCTCAGCCGTGTAATCTTCCATCTGCCCTCACCTCACTCTCATTTTTCGCCGTTTCTTCGGCGGTTTCTTAGAAAAATTTCAAAATACATACGAAAAGCAGCGAAGTTGAAATCGGCACTGCCCCGCCAGGTTGGATCGTTGTTGCGGCGGCCGATTCCCGCTCGCCCCTGCTCCTCCCGGAACAAGCTAAAATGTGCGAAAGCTCCCTGTTTACGAGAGGTTTCACACACTTTGGTTCATTTCGGGGAAAAAGAATGGCACCGGAACCGAAGCTCCGATGCCTGTACATTTTCCTGTTTCATTTTGCGCCGTTAATCCTCTGACCCCCGGCCTATGAATTTTGCGGTTTTTCACAGAAAAGGGCGCACCGGTCTTCGTGTGACTTCACCACAGAGAAGTGACCCCGGCCCCAGTGTGAGCAAAAAGAAACGAGCCTGTGTTTATATTTTCACAAGCTCGTTTTAGCATCAAGTACTTTATTAATAATTCATCTTACATTTAGTCCTAAATATAGGTACACTTTATTGCACGTCATGCAGTTCAAGACATACCATATTTTAGATGTCCGAATCTTTTTCAAGGAAACTTTCCACCAATCTCCGGATTTTTTCTCCTTTTGCATTGTACATTGCCTAAAATTTGATCCGTCCAATGATTTCTCCAAGCTCCTGAAGGTAATCAACGTTTGTTTTCCAGGATTCTTTCTCTGCTCTCTGTGACACCATGATGCTGGAAAGTTCCAAAAAGTCACTCTGGATATCAATATCATATCCTTTTAGTAACTCCCTTAGCAGTTGCTTACGCTCTGCATTTTCTACCAGTCTACAATCAAAAAGTAAATCTGCAAAGAAATAACCGATTTGATTTTCTGCTGCGAGATTATAAATCAAATCTTCAAGACACCCTTTGAGCTCTTCTGTAATGTTGTCTTTACGTTTCAATCCGTTTACAGCACAAATTTTCTTACATATCTCCTGTGCCGCAAATTCTATCCTTATACTGTACCCACGTCGGAGTTCATCATTTGGAAAACGGCCATCGTGATACTCTACCAAAATGTAGCTTTCCTTTTTCTTGATAGCCTCACAATAAGCATGTTCCCATTCATGTAGAAGAGCTTCTACATGGAATTCCGGATTAACTAGAATTTCCTCTTTCAGGAGAATCATCTGACCTTTTGAGCCTATGATAAATTCACCTGCAAAACTTTCGCTATTAGACAGCTCATATTCTACTTGCTCCCGCTTGCATTCAGGTTCACCGCACAATTTTGCAATTTTATTTCGTTCTAAAGTCCAACTGCGAGCAGGCACATATTTGACTGCTGTGCATTTTACAACTTTCTGTGCATCCGGCAATGCTTCTTCCATCATCTTTCGAGCAACAAGTTCTCGACTCTTAAAACGCTCTTTCATCTTCGCATTCTCCTTAAATTTGTGGTTTGTCACATGATAAAGAATCTTGCAGCCATGTACTATAAGAGAAGCGATTGCCGTTATTCACTGATATTTATCAGTACTATATTATATTAAAAGTATATCACAATCTTCTTTTCAAATCAAGTTCACTTGACTATAGATACTTACTCGGTTGCTCTTAATTCCTGAATTAACACTCCGATACGACTTCCAATTGCATGTTCCAGTTCATCTTCGCCTTCGCAATATTTTTTCTCATTTTGAATTGCAGTATCGATTCTTTCAATAAACCATCCCACATCATAAGAAGACTTATTATAGTTCGATTTATTGCTCGACATCTTCTCTCTCAGCATCTGTTCCGTATAGCGACGTTTTGTTCTTACTTTTCGATTTTCCAACAACTCAGAGGGGACAAGATCTGAAATATCATCAAAATGTAATAATAGCCAAAATTCAAAGCATGGATTCGTCAAGTAAAAGCCAAAACCATTTTCTTTACATGTATTGAGCACATACTCATATTGGTTATTTTCAGGTTTTGAAACAAAGCTCTCCTTATCACGGTCAAAAATAAAGCAAATTTTATCAATTCCTTCCGCATAAGTAATTGCTCTATCTCTGATAATCTTGGGAACATCATCAATCACATTTTCCATGCTTGCTTCTTCTTCAAGATATCTCGCTATCTCTTCACAGGCTTTCTCTAAATCACCTACAACATCCGATTTATCAACCCCCAGTTTTTGGGTACAAAACCATTCGAGAGTTTGCCACATGCTTCTTTTTCTCACTTTACTCGTAGTGAGAATTCCCTCATCATAAAAATAGTCCATAACCCAGTTCATTAGTGTTTCGTAAGAGATTTGTCCCGTCTTGTTCTCATAGAGATTCTTCATTACTCTGTCAAGAATTTTCTTGGGATTACTCCATCCTTCTTCACTATAGCTTCTAGTCATCGGAACCAGTTCAATCAAAGGATTTATTCCAATCTTCTGCCTGTTTTCATTAACTCCTTCAAAATATATGTCCTCTGTTTCCGCTCCTTCATATACAAGAAAATACTTTTTTCGAACTTCATCTGTATTTCGTGTATGAGTTCGCTGTGCAAATGCCTTTTTCTCTCTCATAGCATTCAGCCCCCTCATACAACCGGAAAGATCGTGTTAAAAATCGGAACACCACCATAGCGTCCTTCTAAATATGCTTTATCAATCTTCTGATCAAACCGTGCATTATACTCTTCGAGAGAATATATATCCGATGCTCCGCTATCTCTTTTGTTAACAAACCAGATTTCGTCTCGGCGTAACAAATCAAAATCCATAAGTCTAGATTCATGTGTAGTAACAATGAGCTGCACATTTTTTTCGGCTGCTAACTTCAAAAAAGTTTCTACATATTTATAGCTAAGACTCGGATGCAAACAACGATCTAGTTCATCAATCACATAAGTCTTTCTCTCGCCAGAAATCAGAATTTCCAACAAGTCTAAAATGCGCACTGTACCGTCAGACTCTTCCTCTAAGTTAAACAAGGCATCCTTTTTTCCATGGCAAAACTCAATCGTCTGGCATTTAACCCCATCGTTCCTATCTATACTCATAATATATAAGTTAGCAGGGGTCCTTAATATCATGTTGACTGATTTGAGTTTATCGTTGGAACGAATTTTCACCTGTTCTTGCTCTATCTCTGCCAAAATTTTATCCTGAAGTTTTTTAGGCAAACTATGCAATGCTCTTTCAATTGGAACGTCTAACAGCTGAAAATCCGTAATTCCTGTTCCGAAAGCAGACATAATTCGACAGATTTCACTCACTTCATCCGCATCTGCCCGCGCTAAATAGGAGTAATTTGAAATCGGCTGATCCGGATAGTTAATATCCAAGCTGGAGAGAAACCACATGAAAACATCTTTTAGTATTGCCGCCTGTTCCGAATTCTCGTAGAGTGTTTTCTTATTTTGATTCATGGCAGAAAGAAAGAGAACAGTCCCATCGTTCTGAATGTCGCCTGCGTATACATCCAGTTTTTCTTTCAAACCTTTTGTCGCTAATTCTCCGCCCAATTTATAGGTGCTGCTAACAATATTTCTTTCAAACAGTACTTTCTCTGTGTCATCTGCATGCAGTTCTATAAGCCATTCTGAAACGAATTTACTTTTACTCAAAATCACTTCAAACCCATAGGAGTAATATTTCCCATTGAGCAAAATTTCCATTTCAAAGTAACTGGTTTTATCTGCGTTATTTGGATCAATTTTGCAGTACTTTTCCGTATAGCCATCAGGCAAGCCAAAAACAATTACTCGCCGCATGAAATCCATGGCTTTTATAAGATTTGATTTACCCGCAGCATTAGCACCATATATCGCTGCAAATTTTAGCAGCTTAATTTTCCCATCATCATAAAGGTGTTCCTTTTTATTACGCACCTTACCTGCAATCATCGAAAATTCTTCTGTGCCACCGTCTTTTCTGGATTCAAATGATAAAAAGTTTCGCACATTAAACCGTATGAGCATTCCTACTCCCTCCACTCTCCCTCTTATATTAAACGATTATTTCACTTTAGTCAAGGCGGTTATTTCTTCATTCAGCCGATAACTCTTCTTATTCCACGATTTTCTCGTTTTTATTCTCTTTTGTTTTGAAAATCAACACATTAAGCTGTTGCAAGAAGTCTTGGAAACTCTCAAACCACTCACTTCACTGGACAGTTCTGCACAGCCAATCTACAATATACCTGCTACAAGTCCGTCCGAGATTTTCTGATGCTTCATATCTTCAAGTGTCCAAGTCTCCCAAATCTCATATAGCAAAACACTTCGTCATACCACAATATTTCTTTTTCCAATTTCAAACTTCTGATATTATTTATAATTCAACATAATCCCATGTATCCAGTGGGAACCGGTTAGAAAGTTTTGCCTTGTTTTTGGGCATTGCAACAACAAGAAGTTTTCGGGGTCGTGTCATTGCGACGTATGCAATGCGCATCAATTCTGTATTCGTCTTTCCATTTGCCAAAAATGATGGCGTTAATGTATTTCCTACTGTTCCATGTATCAAGAGCATGAGAGCATCGAAAGTTTCTCCTTTTACTCCATGAATCGAAGAATATGTATATTCAGCCTTCGACTTTATCTCAAAGTAGCATCTAATAGGTATTTTCCTGAAGTCTGGATGTTTTTTGTCTCTTGTTTTGATTTTTATTGCATCGTTGATAGTTATACCATCACGCATGGCCACGTCGTGCGATATAAGTATTTTATGTACAATGTCCCTGCTATTAGCCACCCATTGACCGCATCCTTCATCCGCTGAAGGAAGTCTTATAAGAATTTCAATAACAACTTGTTTCCATTTTGCATATTGTATAATTTGAGAGACATCCCATTCAATAGAAACATCTATGTCTTTCAAATCTTTGACGACCATCTGAAATAACGCTCTCTCGCAAAAGGTATATGCTTTTTTCCTATTGTCGCACATCCATTCAAAAGAAGCTCTTGCCAGCAACTCTGTTTCCGGCGTTTTCCAGAGATTATCTATACTGTCATCCGAGTGAATTTTACTTCTTGTTACGATTGCAACTTTATCAGGAGAAACAGATATATCACATGCACTGCACTCTTCTTTAAATCTTTGAATAATCAAATCTTCAGCTGTATCTTTGTCATACAAAAGCAACACTGGCTTTTTATTATAGTTTGCAAATGCTCCAGATGCGTTGTTTGCCTTCTTATTTTTATTAGTGTCAGAGAAAGCATACGTCGCATTGCATATCATTTGTGAGCTTCTGAAATTCTCAGATAAAAGCAGCTGTGTCCACTCTGAGTCATGCATTTTTCCCAAAAATGATTCCGGGTTTGCATTTCGCCATTCATAAATTGATTGATCCGGATCCCCCACAATATATATTGATTCCAGACCTGCAGCACACAGTAGATCCAATATCCTCATTTGTTCTTCTGAAGTATCCTGTGCCTCGTCCAAAATAATAACGGGAAATCTTAGTGCAATACTTTTTGCGATTTCAGGATACCTTTCCAGGAGAACACATGCCAGTCCCGGAACTTCGTCTTGAAAGAACAGACCTTTTTCTAGTAATCCCATTTTGAACTGGATACACGGAGGGGCATATTGTCCCGTTCCAGTGCAGGTTATATCTTTTCCGTTCTTGGTTAATTTTCCATTCAGATCCCATCTAAATTCACCAATATGTGACAAGCACTTTGTGTAGCAATCTTTTCTCCAAAATCGATACGAATTCACAATATCAGGTGATGTAATTACCGGTCTTTTAGGCTTTTTCTGCAATAAATACCCAAACCTCAAAAAAATGAAATTATCGATGAAGCTATCCAATGTCCCCACAAAATGAGGAACATCAACGCAGTATCCTTCAGGAAGCATTACAGTCGCTTGGTGACGGATTTCGTCACTGGCAACATTAGTAAACGAAAGAACCGCTATTCCTTGATGAGGTCGATTCCAACATTGTAAATAGTTAGCCAGTTTTTGTGCAACTATTGTCGTTTTTCCGCTCCCCGGGCAGGCATGCAATACTACTTTACCTGAAGACTCGAGAAATTCAACCTGTTCTGTAGTAAAATCAAACATAGCTATTCCTCTGCACCAGACAACCTTCGCGTCACGTTATAGATTGCGTCTTTTATGTATTTGGGAACCACAAAAGGTGATGTCACTCCATTTTTATCATCCTGATGTTGCTTTTGCAGTATGCGTCCTAAAGCCTGCGCTACTTGTGCTTTTGCAGAGTTTCTCGAACGGACAAAGAGCCAAATCATTAGCGCTTTGAGCTGCTGACTGGCTTCCGCATTCACTTTTTTTCTTAATTTAGGTCCAGCTTCTGGATATACCGTAGATATTGCGTCTAGTAAATATTCAATATTATTCGGTTCCAACGCCAATGCATATTCAAATGTTTTTACTGCCCCGAAACATTTTACAACATTGTCACCACATAAAGCAGTGATAGAGTTAAATCTGGTCGATGGCGTCCCGTGATCAATTTTATCAATTATCCCTGTTAAATCATCATCATAATCTAAATCTTTAGAAATATATGTTGGCTCGTTTTTATTTGAACAACGATCATCATCTGTAATAATTGAAGCTTTTGCAAATCCACTGCTTTTACCAGGGACCTTTATCATTTTGGCGAATGGAGCAAATCCGACACCATTTATATTCACAAGCTCTACAGCGTACATATCTAGTGGCCGATTGATCAGCTTTGCAAACTCAGGAATTAAAATTGCCTCGCTAATTCCTTCAACAAAAATCACACCTTTAGCGAAGAAAAGCTGAGATTTTGTAACATCCAGATATTTCTCTAAATAGTCGTTTTCCTCATCTGTTAAGGATGAGTTAACCAGCGGATAATTATATAACTTGTGCTGGCTTTCATATATCAAATTGATATTCTTAGTTCCAATTCTGGAAATCATGGTTGGAGAATGCGAAGTCATAATAACCTGTATATTCTCATGTTGCTGCACATTTTTCATAAAGAAGTTTAGAATCAATTCTTGCAATTGAGGATGTAAATGTGCCTCTGGTTCCTCCACCAAGAACACATTCTCATAGATACCGCTTTTTTCAAAAGACATATCCCCTAAAACAGCCGAAATAAATAGAAGATTATTATATCCCAACCCATTTTGAAAAATTTCAAAGGAATACTTTTTCAAACCCACCAAGGCATCCTTCAAGGAATCATCTAAGTCTTCTTTTTTAGCAATTAAGGAATCAACATCGATATACAGACCACACTCTTGGTCATGGATATACGCTTTATATTTGTCGGAAGATTCCAAAGCTCTTACTTGGGCATATTTTTGATGGTCTACTCCCATAAAACACCAACGTGGAACAATCCATGTTCTCAGAGATGCCGTAATAGATTCAAATCTTGGTTCAACAAGGCCCAAATCGACCTTCTGATACATTAGATCCTGTTCGATAGAGAAAAGATTTTCGTTAATAACCTGTTTTGTTTTCCCTAAAGATTCTGTTTGAAGGATTTCTTGATTTGCGGTTCTCAATTTATCAACCAAAGCCTCTTTATCTTTGGGTTCCTTTGCGATGGTCTCAAGCAGTTCTGCAAGTTTACTGTTACGCGAAGGTTTCATTTCGCTCGAGGCATCTCTCAATGCACTTAAATAGTCAAGATTAATAGCTTCAAGCGTATCCGAAGACAACAGATTTCCTTCGCACTTTCCACCCCACGCTCTATACTTAACCTTGTCTGTACCCGCAGCGGTCTTCTCCAATGTAAAACAACATGGAATTCTCCACAATCAGGCTGTATGGGATCCCAAATTTCTATCAAATTCTGAGGAACATCTTTCAAGTACACATCGATTTGTGCAAATGCGGCTCTTTCTCCAGCCGCATTCACATGAAAGTCAGTTTTGCTGAAGAAAATATCTTTTTTATATAGGACACAGGAAAACGCAATTCGGATGGCATCTATCAAGGCCGTTTTCCCGTTGTTATTCTCACCAATCACAGCATTGATTCCCTTGTTGAATACAAAACAAATGCCTTCATCTCCAAAAGATCTAAAGTTTTTAAGCCCGACTTTTTGAATATACATAGTTTCCTCCACTCCAGAGATTCATTATATTTGTTTGATTATCAAATCAAGGGAACCGTCGATAGCGCGAAATAGAAGCCGGAATGATTGCTATTATTATAATAGGATTCAACAAGAACTTATCTACTTCAACATATAAATTTTTGAGAATCGGAACCAAATCGATGTATTTCTCATCTGGTTTTTCATTGTGCTTATACTTTACCACAAAAACAGGCTATCCATAAGCATCTGCTCAATTTCGGCAACCCATTCTTGTGCATGCTTTTTGATTGCAATACCATACCTTTCTACACTATCTTTTGATAATGTACACTCTTCCTGGAAAAGATTTTCCATTTATGATTTCATTTCTTTTGTTCATTTTTTAGAAAGGTACTTCTTATATTTACATAATACCACGATTACCCATTTTTCAAAGGGCAAAATTATCGTTTTAAAAACAAAACATTCTCTGGTCTTCCGTCTTTTGTCCATTCCCACCAGTCTGACATATAATCGATTAGCCCACCGCTTACCGTCTTCAAAAATTTTTTCTTCTGGCTATCCGTATAACGGAATCCATTTTCCTTGTAATACGTTCTGCTGTCCGATGACAGCCATTCTCCAGACGGATTCAGTTTAATGTACGCCGCGACAGCATCAATCAATTCAATCCAAGCTTCTTGTTTCAGGGTATAGCTGAAATCGTGTGGTCTATCTCCAGTAGGGATAACTTTTATCTCAGACCAGTCAAAATGTTCAAGGCCAGTACGGAAAAGTTCCGACTTGTCTGTCATCTCGATTATGGTCTCTGCCAGAATGTACTCTTTTTCCGTCATTCTGTAGTCAAACAACTTAGGGCCACCCGCCATTTCATCTGCCTCTTTTCGCTTTTACCCCTTAATCGTTCTTACCATAGTATCCCTCATGGCTATACTCAGCCCATTTCAGGTACATTTCCTGATAATTCTGTTTTATAAACTCCTGAATTTTTCGGATTTCTCTATCGTTCAATATTCCTCGATTCTGCACCAGTGTATCTCCATTCTCTTTTACAAAGAATTTCGCAGACCCCGCTTCTGTAAGTCGACGGTCACTGGCATGCACATGCATACACTCAATCACACAGTAAGATGTAAAGTAAAGATAGTAGCCAGCAATTTTATATTCATAATACTTCGGCATCTTACTCCTCCATAAATTTACGGTTCTTCTTTAAATAATTTTCCACGATGCTTATTTCGATATCATCCATGCTGGTTTCCAATACTTTTTCATCCTTAGAAAAAACAGCCGCACGATCCGGTCGATTCAGATTCAATACTCGATATCCTTCGGGGGATTGTGTAAATGCATATCCATTTACAATCATATCTGCAGCATCTGCAACCTGTTTAATATCAGCCATTTACAACCTCCACTTTCCTTATTGGAGTCAAAAATTTCTCCGTGTCAAAGTACAGATTCTGAAGAATCGGTACAAGATCAATGTATTCTTCTTCAGGATTCTGGTTTTGTTTATACTTTGCCATTACTACTAGATAGCCATTGTCCCATTCTTTTACTTCAGTGTAATATTCCAGAGAATATGGTGCAGCAAAACGTATCACATGATCACCATAACGGAACACTGTATAATTTTTTTCATTGCTAAGAGTAGCCAGCCCTGTCATACAGATTCCTCCTCCAAAAGTCTATCCACCATTTCATGGATACCATACACCATTTCAATATCTGCTTTTATTGGCAGCGGACATGGCGTCTGTTGCGAAAGTTTGCTGATTCCCTTCAGCAAAAGTGAAAATCTCTTTACTGTAACATTTTGTATGTCAATATCCCCAGCTTCTAATTTTTGAACCCAGCGAATATCCAGTCCCGATGCCTCTGCAAGAGCCTTTTGGGTTACTCCCAGCCCTTGCCGCCATTCCTTTACCTTAACCATGTCAACTCCTCCTGTATAAAGTATACGCTAATATTGGCGTGAAGTCAACAGTTTAAGTTTCTCCGTATGCTGTATATATGTCAATTGTTTGTCTTCTGCACTGTGATGAAGTCACTGGTCATATGTCTTATTGTCCAAAAACCTCCTCATACGTCATATAATTCCTCTTTCCTCTTGCAATATCTTCAGCTTTTGATTTCATTGCTTCTGCGGCTTTCCGAATTTTCGCGCTATCAAGATTTCTACCACTCATAAAATCGTCCGAGAACATTTCAAGTGCCTGCAACATCTCTGTACTGCCTTTTTTCGGTGTCCGCCGTCTTTGGTCACACTCCACCCACTCTTCCAGTGTGAGTGGCGTGTAGTCCGAATACATACAGAAGCAGTTGATCATCTGGCACGGCACTGGCTGCGCTGTTTTCTGATGGGCACTTTTCCGCATCGTGGCTCTGGTCTCTGTGCAGAACCGATCCACCAGCACCTAATCTTCCGTCTTATGGATATGCCCGTGCAGCATATAAGTCATCGGCGTTCCATCTGCCCCACGCCGAAACTGGCCGTTATAGCAGAATACCGGATAGTGCATTAACACGATTTTTCGCTTATTGTCATGAATTTCAGCATAGTCTTTGACTCACTCAAACCGGGATACGTCAAACTCCTTGTCCCTTAAGTACCTCTCATCGTGATTTCCCCGAATCAAGCAGAGCCGTCCCTTCAGCCGACACAGTATTTCGTTGGTTTCCTTTCCGTTGCCAAGAGACAGGTCGCCAAGAATCACCACCTCATCCCGAGCATGAACCTTTTTGTTCCACTTTTCTATCATCACTTCGTTCATCTGCTCCACAGTATCGAAACCACGGTTATCCATTTCCGTCAGTAAATTCTTATGATAAAAGTGGCAGTCTGCTATGTAGTATCTCATTCCTGCCTCCAACTATAACAACAGCCTTTGTTTCGCCATAAGCGAAATGTTGGCTTTATAATTTCGTTTTCATTTCGTTTGAAACGAAGTTGCCTAAAAGTCTATTATACGGAGAAAGGCGCACCGTCCGGCACGCCGCATCTCCTGGCTTTTACGCAGCGTTCCCCTGCACTCGTGCGGGTTTGAGGTCTCCGCACCGACCATATGCAGCAGCTCACATGTCGCCAAGAACCTACCGAAACACACGATAATTCGTATCATACTGCGTTGTACAGTATACAGCGAACTCAATAGTTTCAAAGTTCTTCCGGTATTCTTGTACTACCGTTTTCATCGCCTGTGCCACAACCGCCGGCGGGTTGCGGAAAGCGCCGCAGCCGAATGCGCCAAGGATGACAACCTCGTTTCCCTTTCTCCATGCGATTTCCAGCACCCGTCGCATCCGTTTTTCATGCAAGGCTTGCAGGTCTTCCCTACTGATATGTACGGCGACATCGCCATCCCCGGCGTTCATTTCGTTGCTGGGGCATTCCCTCAGATTGGGCGCTGCGCAGGTCAGGACATTTACCGGATACCACTTTTCTTCCGGCAACAGTTGTGGATAATCCGTGTCTGCTTTAAAGACCATCACGCCCGGCGTATAAATGCAGTCATCGTTATGCAGCGGGTCACGGGCACACCGATGGGGTGCATAGAACTGATTCCACATCCGCTGTTCTTTCAGGTTCGGATAGAGTGTGGAGCAGCGGCATATTCGTAATGTGACGATCCATCTGTCAGTAAAGATATGCACCGGAAAAATCTCAAACAATCTTCTCCACAAGAGTGATTTCTTTCTGATCTTGTGATATACTGGAGCCACGGGGAACCGTGGCTTTCAGTCTATCCTGGTGGTATCTTCTTGATCGCCGTCATCCACTTGTTCACCACCAGCGTCAGACTCCTCGTCCTCTTCTGGCCCATCCCACCCTGTGTGCCTCACTTCACACTCATCAAACCTACTCCAATTCAACCGTTGACCGCAGCGGCCACAGAAGAGTTGGTACTCACGTTCCATAGTAGTTCCACACCGTGGACACTGTGGAAATTCGGCTCCCCACTTATAGGCACATACTGTTTTTACCCTCATGGGAATCCGGTAAGTAGGGGAGAGCAGAAACTCATACAGTACCCGTGTGGGCCGTACATCCTAATTCCAGTTATCATCGAACCAATCTAATCTATTCTTCATGTGATTTACACCTCCATAAAATGATAGAGGAAATCGCATGAATTGTGGGAGCGTGAGTCCCCATTGCTGCTCGAATCTTTGTACACCTCTCTGTGGTGAGCATTAGGCAACACAGGATGAATACTGTGGCTAAGATACATAGAATAATAGGTTTAGGGCAGCCGAGCTGGGGTCACTGGGCTTGCTTGCCATAGTCTGTGTACTATCTTGCCCTTTTCAGAGATACATAACAAGTATCGCCGTGAAATACAAGGAGAAAAAGTCTATGAAAGCTAAAATGATAAAAGTTTCTGTCATTGTCGTCGCCGATGTTCTGTTTGTTTTACAGGCTGTGGACACTAATCTTTTGGCAACAGCTCTGCTGACCTAATCCCATTATGATTAACAGAGCAATGGCAGTTTTTGCAAAATCGCAGAATTTTAGAAAATATGCACAAACCGAGGAGTAGGATATGGCAAACGAAGTGCGAAAGCCAAGGGGAAGAAAGCCACGAAAAAAAAGCGATGTTTTTATTAGTTGGTCAGGAAATAATAGCAAAGAAATAGCGGGAGCGTTGAAAAATTTTTTAGAAACAAAAGTTTTTGCAACGGAAAAAATTAGATGCTTTGTTTCGAATCAAGATATTGCATCAGGAGCGGATTGGAGGAATAGAATTCATAGTGAGATAAAATCGTGTAAGATTGGCATTATTTGCATTACAAAAGAAAATGTAAAAGCACCATGGATTTATTATGAAGCAGGGGCGATGGTTGCTCAAGGTGTTTCGGAGATTATTCCACTACTGATTAGTTGTAGTTTAGATGCGCTAAGGGATACGCCTTTACAGTCAAATCAAGCGATAGACTTTTATGATTTTCAACGATTTGTCAAAATGATATGCGATATTGCCGAAGAAATGGAATATCGGGAAAGGACTGAAGAAGAAAAAAGCGTATTGATTAAAGCACAATATGAGCAACTGAAAAAAGATATAAAGCCAACGCTTAAAAGGCTGAGAGATTATAGATTGTTTAATACGACATACATTTACCCTAATGATATAACTACGGTTAGAAAAAATACGATTTTTGTTAGTGCGCCTATGTCTAGTATTTCGGGGGATGAGTATAAGGAACTCAGAAAAAGTCTCATTGATATATGTAGAATTTTAACTGAATTGCAACCTGTTGGCTTTACAGAAGTCTTTTGTCCTGTTATTGAGAAAGAAGATCCATTACGCTTTGATGGAAAAACAAAAGCCATTAAGGATAATTTTCCACAAATGAAACAAGCGGATAGTATGTTAATTATTTATCCACGAAATGTTCCGTCAAGTTCATTGGTCGAAAATGGATATGGAATTGCATTGACAAAGAAAATTGTTATTTTTCACAAGGAAAAGTTGCCATATATATTAGAAGAAGCTGGTGGAGCAATTCAAAATATCAAGACATATCATTATAGTAGTTTTGACGATATAAAAGATACACTTGTTGACAATGGAATGGCTCTTTTCGATGGAGGCAATGACGATTTATGAAAATTTTTTTGGCAGCTCCGATTTCAGGATTTGAGAATGAAACAGAATATTTGGCTTATAGAAAAAAAGTTGTCGAACTGATTGATGAGTTGAAAAAAGACTTTGTTATTATGTCTGAACTTGAAAGTGTTAAGAAGGTGGAATCATATGATTCGCCAGAGCAATCGGTAATTAAGGATTTTAGAGATATAAAAGAAGCTGATTGCTTCATGCTATTGCATCCACGTAGGATGCAAACAAGTTCCTTTATTGAGTTGGGCTATGCGTACGCAATGAAAAAACCTTCTTTGATTATAGCTCATCCAGAAGATCTTCCATACATGGCACTAGGCTTGAACAACGATGAAGTTCCGTCTTTGATTATATCTCCTGAAGCGGATGATTTAAAGCATAGAATTAAGAGTGTTTTTACTGATTGGAAAGAAAAATATAGAAAACTGTGATTTAAGAGAATCTAATAAGAAAGTATAACATCATGGGAAAACAAGTTTATATAAGTGCGGATGATTCTGAATCTGATGGCGATAGGGATGTCGTAGAGAAATTGAATCAGTGGGGGGGAGCGACAACCTTCATAAAGTGGATCTTATTGATACGGCAGGGATCGCATGGGGGGAGTGTATCCAATGAGACAGATTGCCGTATTTGCGATTTGAAAACTGAGTTTAACCGATAGATAAATGCTTCATCTGCTGTTATTATAATTGTCGGGAAACCAAACGAAGAACAGAACAGCGAGAAAATCTTGTAGGAGAGTAAATGATATACAATTAAATTGCGGACATACGCCATATAAGTAGAATACAAATGGAACAAAGCAATGTAAAGTAGAAGCCACTGTGTGCTCGCAAAAGGTGATAACATAGGTAGCATGAATTTGAACAAGCGAAAAAGAAGAAAAAAGACATAATTGTTTTGCGCAATTCGACGAGATACGAAACAAACTGGATACCAGAATATATGAGTGAATATAGAAAGCTTGCACGGCCATTTTGGATGGTGGATAATAATGAACATAAGATTGGGAATTATGTATAAAAAGAGGCGTTAGGATTTTGATTGAACTGTTTAAGAAAAGTGTTGCAGGTGCATTTGGAGTTACATCTGCCGTTTTTGCATTTGTGCCGGAAAAATTTTTCCATGCTGTTAAGTGGATTCCAGCTCAGGCAATGACAAAAAGTATTGTAGAAAGAGGAATATCGGACATCGAGGTCGATATTGTAATATCTCGAATCTTGTGCTTCGTGGTTATATGGTGTGTTACCACTTTGCTTTATGGAATCTATAGAACATTAAGAAAATCAGTAAAAATAAAAGGAACTAATTATACAATACTGGTTAAATATGGAAACTTACTAGATGAAAAGAATTGTAAAAGAGTCATCAGTTTTGATGAATGCTATACAGTACAGATTGGACAAAACCCATGTGATGTTAAACCTAAATCTCTTTGTGGACAATATCTTCTTAAACAAGGACGAAACGTCAACATACAGAAATTAATTGAAAGATCTCAGGTTAGACCAGAGATAAGAACGTCGAGATTCCAGAATAAATTAAGTTATAAGCCCGGCAGTATTGTTGCTAATAATGAAGAATTGTTGATGGCTTTTGCGACCTTGGATGAAAATGGAAAGGCAAGATTTTTGGCACTTGATGAGTACATTGAATGCTTAGAGACAATGTGGAAGCAAATTGAGCTTAACTGCGCACAACAGGATGTGTGTGTGCCGATTCTGGGATCTGGGCTGACAAAGTTTGAAAGTGGAAATGGTGCATCTTTATCGCAACAAGAGTTGTTGGATTTAATGATTTGGTCATATAAGCTCAGCCCACATAAAGTAAAAACACCCTATAGACTTCGGATAATTTGCAGAAAACGAGAGGGATTTTCGCTAAATAATATAGACGGTATATAATCAAATAGAGTTATGAAAGTATCATCCTGTGTCCAGAACCAAAAGTAGCAAGAACTGTATCACTATTTAAGGGAGAAGGTACCATGGAAGTTAAATCAGTGGCTCTTCCTGCTGCATACATGGATGCTACAACATTAGGAAGAAAAAATTGAATCCGTGGGAATATGAACATGAAACGTGTATAATGATCTCTATGGGTGATGTCTGTAATGTTGGAGAATGGATTGACCTGCGTTTAAGGGATGAAATGTTCAGAGGCCTTATTTTCATAAAAAGCCCTTGGGAGGATGAAACTCTGCAAGAAGAAATCAGAGCAGCTATCCAAAGTAGCGAATTGTCAGAGGACGTGAAAGCAAGTATTCGTATTAAAGATAGCGAAATCAAGGGAACGCTAGATTTTGGATAGACTAAAATTAATAGTCGATCAAAGAAGAAAAAAACGATGTATCACAACTTGGATGCTCATCGCATCCCGGCAGATGTGCTATATGTCGGCAAACTGGTGTTGCCAGAGAAAATTGTCGATGAAGGACTCAAATGTGCACTGTTACGAAATGTGAAAACGGATTAGATGTTCGTTGTCACAGAGCGACCGCCCAAAGTTCAAAAAATGCTGCCTGTGACATGAATCACAAGCGGAATAGTATCAAATTTTGCCTCTATAAAATCTTCGAACTTGTTGATGTCCTGCAGGACAAACTAGTAATAGTGTTCCTTGTCGCTACCCTGTTTGTAGTACTCATTCAGCATGGAGTACAGGGAAGAAACGATGTTTTTTGCAGGTTCGGTCAGTCAGTTGCTTAAAAACTGCAGTCTCTGTAAGTATGAAGTTGCCTCTTTGTGGGAAGAACAGCCCATGATGCGGTTTTGCATCGTGTGATCTCATTGTAGTGATTTAAATACTATCTCTGATTGTTCCGGCTGGTTCCGCTCCTGCAGATATGTGCTTTAATTTTGAAAATTGCTATAGGGTTGCTAGAAGGTTTACCTGTATTGATTTCTCCATTTGTTAGAAAAAAAGAAAAGTGATTAAGAATTCGGAGCATAAATCACATGAATTGTGAGAGCGTGAGCTCCCATTGCTGCTTGAAACTTTGCACACCTCTCCGTAGTGAGCAGCAGGCAACGATCGTATGTGAGTATGATCGGCTAAGAATGCAAGGAAATATAGCCTGATAGGGAAAAATCATGTGTGATATCAAAAAGGAGCCACAGACTGAAAAGAAATCACAGTCTAGACTGACGCTGCCGTCAATTGGAATTATTATTTTTGTAGTTTCTGTGTTTGTCTTGGCTGTTGCCACTTTTATTGTTCACTTGTTTTCACCTCGGACACCATCGTTAATAACCGCAGATGGGATGCTGTCGTATATTGGCTCTGGTATATCGTCTGTGGCTACGATCCTTCTAGCAATGATAGCTTATCAGCAAACGGAACGAGCAAATCAAATGGCAGACAAATTAAGGGCCGAACTGATAATCGTGTGGCACTAATCCTAGAGCTAACTAACACAACGCAGTCGTATGAAGTTGTTCGCTATAATGGTGCAACGAGTTCCAATGGAGAGCGATGGGGACTTTGCGTGAATGATCGCAATGGTATTTCTCTTGGCATTCAGGCTGGAGAAAGCCGGAGGGTTTGTTTTTATGCAGAAAATTCTTTCTTTTCTGAAATAGAGGGGAAGAGAATTCGTTTTGAATTTCTTTTAGAAAATCGCTTTGATGAACACTATAAAGAATCTTTTGATTTGATTGTAATTCAATTTAACTGGGAACGAAGAGATTGTAATATTAACCCACAAGGGTATGAAATACAAGCTTTTACGAAAGGTGTGCCAGATTAATATGGATAAAGTCGGATATAAAGCGTATTTACAGTTGTTAGGAAATCAACAACATTATATAGGGCGTATACCAGAACTAATAGAGTTGGAGAAAACATTAAATATTGATCTTGATGATTATGTACCGTATAATGGTGATTATAGTAAAGTCAGTGCTTTGTATGCTGCTTTGCCAGAAGAGGTGTTATGTAATGATAATGAAAAATTACAATTTTCAATTAACAGTTATATGCGGTATCGGTTAAGTGGTTTTGATAAGGAAGAACGGTTTGAAACAGATGAAAGATTGAATTGTGCCGAATACTTTACTTTTCATGGCACGGAAAGTGAGTTGAAACAAAAACTTTCATTATTCATGTCTGAAGAAGATAGTTTGGCGTTCATAAACGGTATTCAAAACTACCTTCAGCTTCTTGAAGAAGATGAGTTTATAGAGAAAACTATATCATTTTCGCAAACTGATTCAAAAATGTTGAATCTTCTTATTCAGTCATCAGATTATAATATAAATCTAAGAGCACTTACACTTACGGCATTAGCTTTAGTGTTGGATATTAAATTAACCATTGGTATAGCAGCTACTACTTTAGCAATATTAGGATTTAATAATCAAGCTATTGTTCGAATTGATGCATCGGAGGGTGAGAAATGTTTAATTCTAGAGGCGATAAATAGTAAAAACCGGGTAATAGATGAAGATGTTTTCTCGGTATGTAATCACCAATGTGTACATAATGACTTGAATTGTAAATACCGAGATGGCGATACCTGTACCATAAATAAGGAAAATATAAACGCACTACTTGATGGGTTGTATGACAAAAATATTTTTAAGAAAATTCACAAATTTTATAAATATAACTTTTAACTTCTCATATTCAAAACTAATTAATTGTATTGCCCTCGTATTCACACGATGCTATACCTAAATCAAATTTACTACAGAAATGAGGTCATCTACCATGTCCAGAACGAAAGGCAGCAAAAATCGTCCCAAGCACACCACCGACTATGCATCCCAGATTGCAGAGAAGCAGGAATCTATTGCTTCTCTCACTTCAGAAATCACTTCCATCACTGCCAACATCAACACTCTGAAAGCTGATTTGAAAGAGAAGAAGGCTGCTCTTAAGTCGGCCCAGAAAGAGCTGACTTCCTTGGAACGGAAAAAGTCTATCGCTGACACCAAGGCCGCCGAAGAAGCAAAGAAGGCCGAGGCTGAAGAAGTGCTGAAAAAGCTGCTGGCCAGCGGCATGAGTGCAGATGAGATTCTGGAAAAGCTGAAATAACCCACGACTGTGTATTACATCGGAAAGGAGATCCATATCATGGAAGAAATCGTAAGTATGGCGTGGCTTCCTTGTGGGAAGAACAGCTCATGATGCGGTCTTTGCATCGTGTGATCTCATCGTATAATTGACGTGTAAGCGTAGTGGTACCTCCCAAATCAATCATTATCCTCTGCCCGGATTCTGAGCAGCTCATCTATTTCATCTTTGCTTGCCGGCCGGACTGCAGGAACATCATTATGTTCTGCAGCACCGCAATCAGGGCAGCGGTCGGGCAGGTATCTGCTGAGAAGCAGTAATGGCAGGCATCGCAGTAAAAGTAGTTCATGGGGTAGTCACCTCCGTCAGAGTAAGTATATCACCAAACGGGATGATGGTCGATAGGCCTTTGCCAAGAGAAGTCTTTGTGCCAGTCGAGATTCGTAGCTCACTGGCAACTGGGTCGATGACCTCGACAGTGCCGGAAATATCCTCATAGTACCCGCCGATAAAATAACGGACAGAAATTAGCTGGCCTTTCCTGAGACGGCAGAGTGCGTCGGACAGCTTGGCCTTTTCTTCTTCCGACAGTTTAATCCGTTGGACTTTCAGATGGTCTTTCCCCTCAGACGCAATCTCATCCTCATAACCGCGCAGAGCAGCAAACGGGCTGAAAATCTTGGATCGGTTTTGGATAGTCATGCGTGGTTTGATGGGAGTCGGCCGAGAGAAAGGGAGCAGGTCGGCGTATTTAGATTGAACTGCTCTGCCTTCCGGTGTGTTCTTGTAATCCATAGCTGTCCCTCCTCATTCCGCGCGATGGCCGCCAATAGTCTTATTCCGTTCCCTCATAGTGGCACCATCCAGATAGTTCGTGCCTTTCAATACGGCATTCTTGCCGAACTTTTTCTTCAGACCCAGCATGACTTCTTGGAGCTGCTTTTCCTTTTCCAGCTTCGTGGTGTCTGTGAACAGATCAACTTGGAAGATGCCCTCGTCCTTAACCACGCGGTTGGCCGCAATGATAATTCTTCTTACAGTCAGGGTCTTGTCTGCAATCTGATCGAATAGGGTGGCGGCCGCCTTGATGAGCTGACTTCCGAGGTCGGTCGGGTTATCGAGTTTGATACTGCCGTGTGCGCCTTTCGGAACAGTGCGGCCGTAACGGTCGATGTGTACCGGGCCGTGGTAAGTTCCTTTGTCGCAGTTCTCTCGGTCATATCCGACATCCAATGTGAGAGAATCCGTGACAAGTCCTTTGTCTGTGAGCTGGAGGACAAGACTATCAGCCATTTCTTGCACAATGATTCTGGCCTTACTATAGTCATACGGACAGGCAAGCACCTGCCCCTCGGAGATGCTGTTGGTGCTTGGCTTATATCCTTTGATCTCTTTCATGCTGCAAGGTTCCAGACCCCAAGCATGGTCAATCAGCAGCTCTGCATCCACGCCGAATTCCTTATATAGAATGTCCTGATAATTCAGGCTGTACCGAGCAAGTTCGCCCATCGTGCGGATGCCGTGTTTCTCCAGCTTCTTCACTGTGCCGGGGCCGGTCATCCAGAAATCAGTGAGCGGTTTGTGATCCCAGAGCAGATATCTGAAAGACTCTTCGTTCAACTCTGCAATACGGACACCATCTGCATCCGGCTTGGCGTGCTTGGCTGTGATATCCATTGCCAGCTTTGCCAGATACAGATTCGTGCCGATCCCGGCGGTGGCCGTGATGCCGGTGGTGTACAGCACCTCACGGATCATTGTCTTAGCGAGGTCGTGGGCCGACATGTGGTAGTGAGACAGGTATGAAGTGGCATCGATGAACACCTCGTCAATGGAATACACCACAATATCCTCTGGTGCGATGTATTTCAGATAGATACCGTAGATCTGGCGAGATACCTTTTCATAGTACGCCATCCGGGGCGGTGCAATAAGGTAATCGACCGCGATGGATGGGTTAGCAGAGAGGGCAGTTGAATCATATGGCTAAGTGTTTTCATCTTCCTGATATAATAAAAACAGCAAACAAGCCCACGGCGGATTACTCAATGGCAATCCACCGTAGGCTCGATTCATTCTCCTTAATTTTTTACTTGCTACTCACTTTGTGGGTCAAAACAGAGCTGCGCCAAAACCTCCCACATATAACCTTTGGATTTCAGCTTCTCCGCTGCCTATCAGCAAATAAACACTTTTGTTGAACGAGTCGAGCCGCCAAAACCCTTTAGTTATCGTGGTATTTCTTGGTTGACCCTATGCGGTTGCAAGTAAGGAACAAAATTTTTGCAAAAAAATAAGCCTTTCTGAATCTGAAGCTATCATTGCTTCAGATTCAGAAAGGCTTTTGCCTATTGTCTACTTTCTACGGACCAATTCAGAATACAACTACATCCCACTCATTCTGCCGTTTCAGAAGACCCGGATTCGCATCAGAAACATTTGACGAAAGATCTTTTGCTGTACTGTGCGTTTTGCATATTCTCCTTTGCCGTAGCACTGCGTCATCTTTCTGCCAGCAAACTTTCCAAGTCGTTCACACGGACGATCCTATTTCTGAAATGTTCTATTATCGAGTCATCCACGATTGGATCCCCGTAAACAGCTACACAATCTTTTTCAATTGCCACTGCAACAGTTGATGCAAACTCGTGATATTGTGCCACATTCCGAACCTCCAGTTGCGATTTGAACCCAGCAGTATAGATGTGAATGTTATCCGACAGTTGTATATACTCCAAAATAATTCTGATTTTCAGATTATTTGTTTTCGATAATTCTTCAAGCAAACGGGTAACGGTTATATGGCTCACATAAACATAGTCGAGCGATTGTATATCATCGAGCGCATCCATTTCAGCAAGCTGGTAAAGGCTCCATGCATCCATCGCTATGCTCTTTTTTACTCTAAATTGGTTTTTAAACTGCCTGTCCATCACAGAGTGCCAAGTTTCTGTTTTATATTTTTCTCTCACCTCCCCTGCTTTCTCTTCCCCCATACTATCCAGCGACAGACGGCAGCCTGGCTTAAGCACACCCATCCAGTTCAGAAAGTATATTTCTTCTTTCTTCGCAACTACCATACCTGTTCCTGAATCTTGCCAATGCGGATATTGCCGGATATAGTTATAGTGTTCCAACGCTTTCGCATTGTTCAAGTTTGTCAGATACGCAATAAAGGCTGTCCTATGATACGCTTCTTCCGTCACAAGACCCTTCTCAACAAAGTGCTTTCTTTCCGTTTCAAAGCGTTCCGGATCATTGAAAGAATTGACATAAAACATCAATTCTAATTCCCAGAATCCCTCAATGTCTGTATCCTTAAAAGATTCCTTGGCATCAAGATAACATTGCAGTGCATATTTTAAATCTCGCCTATAAAGCATCACATAATCAATAAAAGCTCTGTAGGCATACTCCGGCCCTTCTGCTATCAGCTCCTTATGTTCCGAAAAAAGCTCCCTATACATCGCATCTGCTTTGTTAAACATGCCATGCCGGATATACAAATGATTCAATTCCTGCCATGTGATAATATTCTTATGGCTTTCATACATTTTCTTGAAGCGATTGATTGCTTCTTCTATCGGCGCATCCATTTCAAAAATGAAATTTCTCATATATTCCAACAGATTTGTATCATCGCAGTCAGAAATACAATTATAGATGCTTTCCATTTTATGCTTTTTATTCCATCCGAACATCAATATTCCGCGTCCATACAGATTTATCATCTGTACATATACGGGAACTCGCTCGCTTTTTTCAATCTTCTCAACTGCAATTTCAAGGAAGTTGAGTGTATCTGTGATTTCGTTAGCGATTTCCAAAAGCCCCCTAATTTGCTTTGTCGGAACATTGGCAGTAACATCTTCTATCAAGCTCATGCATTTGCTCGACCTAGCGATTGCCTCAAGCAGGCTCTTATCTTTTTCTGTAATATGCGGGAACTCTTCTGCATCGATTTCACCCTTCTGTGCACTGACCTTGGCATATTTCATCTCCACATCCCGCCATGCATCGGCAGGAAGTTTGGTCAGATACTTTTTCACATCCGGGTAGATTGTGAGAATACGGTAGTTGTCGTGTAGAAAAACAAAAGTATTATAAACACAAAGTCCAATTCTACGCATCGTACCTGCCCAGAACAGTGCATCTGCTTTTTCCTTGATGATCAAAAAGCATTCTCTAGCCTTATACAGTGCTTTCTGGTCAATTTTCCGGAAATCCGGAATCTTGCCATTCTCATCTGTTGCATCATAAACCGCCAAATTATAATAAGCCGCTCCAAGTGATTCCAATACGATATTATCATACCCTATCTGATAGGATCGATTAAGAAAGCGTACCGCATTCACATTATCGTGATAATGTTCTCCGTACACATATCCTATCATTTGATATACAAGTGCTTCATCTTCTACTTCATCCGTCTGGTATATGAATTTTTCCTGTTCATTCAGAAGCACACCAATCGTTTCCTCAATAGGGAGCTGCTCCGTATATGCTTTTGCTAGTAAAAGGAACGCTTTTGCAAATGACAATAACGTCTTTGATTTAGTGGAATCTTCTGTATCGATGTAATGCTGTGCTGCCACCACTGTTTCCTGGAATTTCTTTTGCATAAAAGAACGTGTAAGCTGCCGGAGCACATCATGTTCCTTAATGAGGCCACTTTCCCTCATATCTGATTCCAGTGCATCGAATTCCGCATCCATATCTGCGATTTCATAGCAATACAAAAGATACTGTTTTCCTTTTTTCTGTGATTCCTTGCTAAGGCTTGCAAATTTGGAATCCGCAATCAATTCTTTTGCCCGGTCGATTGCATCTTGCAACTTCAGGTCTTCAATGATACAGCGCAAACCAACCAACTGATTCTCAATCCATTTTTCATTTTCGGATTTTTCTTCCGTTTGAATTTCTCCATTAAACACGATTGGATCACCGCTGCTACCTGCTACATCTTGCTCCGGGATACCTTCCAGCTTTCGTTTCATTACGATTCCAAATCGTTCCTTCATAATGGAACGGAGTTGTTGTGCTTTTGTCACAAATGTTTTGGACAATAAAGCCGTTGCCCCATATGCGCTGGTAAACACACCCAGCAACCCATTGACTTCTTCGCTATCTTCCCATACCGGTGCACCTGATAACCCTTCCAATTCGTATACTCTTGAACCTGCATCTATAAATGTATTGTCCATACGAATCGTAAAACGATTGCTATCCTCTGGATTTACAACCACACAACCGTGAAGGCAATCGAGATACTCGATAGGGCTTCTCCCATCAGGTACACCATTTGGATAGCCCTGCACATAAACAGGTCGATTTCTATAGGTTTCAGTTATCAAGAAATTTGTTACAGGAATCTCCAGACTTTCAGGTTTGCCAAGCTGGATAATCGCAATATCTTCCGTGTGAGTTTTCGTTCCTGTGTCATCTGTCCTGACCTCATCCAGTGGGGAATATACAACCTGAGATGAAGAGATCTCTGTGCAGAATACATCGTAGCGATCACACGCTGCGTTGATTTCCTTCAAAATAAATAGTCTGATTTTTTCGAGGCCGTCAACCACATGCGCGCACGTAAAAACGAAAGCCGACTTTCCGCCAGCATAGAACAGAACACCACTCCCCTGAACGGAGTTATTTTCATCCGAGATATATACGCTGTAAGCTCTTGTACTATCATTTACCATGTGATCACAAGTCCTTCTTTCTGGCAATAGCTGATCTCGTGCTGTTTATCATTCCCTATAAAATATCCATTTTTCCACCATGCCGACGGGCTATAGATGTTGATTTTTCCGTACCAACGCTCCAATTTTGCAATCGTTTGTTTGTCTGGATGATTCACACCATCTGTGCATATCAGAAAATTCGTGCATTGAATGCTTTCCGGATATGCCTTCGAGATATTCTTTGCAGATCCATGATGTGGAATCTTTACCAAATCATATGTTCCTTGGGCTTTGACCACATCCTCTGCCCATGCATCGCCTGTGAAGAGAAGTCTATGATTCTCAAATTCAAACGTAAATACAAGGCTATTTTTATTGCTTTGGCTGGTATCATGTTTGAGCAGTGGCATTTCTGCCAGTGCTGACAGAGAAATATGATAATCGCTATGGCGCGCCAGTTGCACTTCCTGATAACGAAGACATTTCGCATCCGATGGGTCTGTTTCCGGCCAAATCACTTCTATTTTTGCTCCTGCACAATATCGGCAATCTCCTTTATGGGCCGTACAGATCCGAACCCCCTGATTCTTCAGCCGACCATACACCTCATCATTCTGCCGCACGGAAAGTTGACGGTCTTCAAAAAAAGAATTGCCAGAATGATTCATCCACACTTCGCGAAACGGACATTGGTATACCTTTTTTCTCAGGCACGCAAGAATACCCCCGATATGATCATCATCCATGTGAGTCAAAATCAGCGCATCCAGTGTTTCACCCGATTGCTTTATTTGATTGCATAAGTGCTCGAACATAGGTGCAAACCTGCTTACGCCTGTATCGATGAAAATATTATGCGTATCTGCAAAGTGCAGCCGAATACAGTCGCCTTTCCCCGCATTGTAAGCATAAACTTGAAGCATTTTCGTATTTCCTTTTGAATTCGAACCAATCTTCCGTGCTTATATTGTAAGTACGTAATTCGTCAATGTCAAGCAAATTCAACAACCTTTCGTATTTTATTTCTCAGCAGCATTGATATTGCTTATAGTTTTCTTTACCGTGTTCATCATTAAATTCTATGCGGTTGTCAAGTAAGAAACAAAAATTTACAAAAAAAAATAAGCCTTTTCCGAATCTGAAACATTATAATTTCAAATTCAGAAAGGCTTATATAGTGATTCACATCACAATTTCGGAAGCATCCCGTACAAAACACTTTATTCCAAAAGCAGTCCATCACATTTACAACTTTTATACCATCATAGTTGCCGAGTGAGAAGCGATCCAGTGTCAAAACAACCTTCTCATAATTGTCCTGAATCCCTCTCAGCGGTCGCATTTCCCGTTCAAATGTTTCCTCAGCGGTCATATCCGCTGTAACCTGATAGTAGGTGAGAATTCCCTGCTTTTGTGCAACAAAATCAACTTCTGTAGATCCATGCTTTCCAATGTTAACTTGATATCCTCTTCGCAGCAACTCAAAGAAAACAATGTTTTCAACAGAGAACCCTAAATCGTACCGTTTTCTTGGAAGAATATGGTTTCTCAGTCCCAAATCGACCATATACATTTTTTTGTTTACTTTTAACAGCTGTTTTCCAACGATATCAAATCTCTCCGCCGGATAAAAAATGAACGACTCCATCAACGCCTCTACGTAGTCACTGACTGTATTGGGTGAGACTTTTCTGCCAGAGGATACTCTAAACGAAATCGGACTTTATCTCCTATATGGGTATAACTTTCATCTCTATGATGCTCAAATTGACTGCACATCAAAAAGCGCAATAGGTCATAAAAGGTCATTTTGCTTTAATCTTTTTGCGCCCATTTCATTTTTACACCAAAAATAAGTTGCTTTAAGTTTTGCAGAACTCTTTTTCATTGTCCACTTGACTGAATGTGCCTCATTTTCCAGACTAAGGCCGATTTTTTCGCCATTTCATCTAATAATAGACACTACAAAGATTCAAAATATCTTGAAGCAATTCATACTCTCTCATTGCTTTTTCACTCATTTGATAATTTTCAAATACAGCTTGTAAGCACATTTCATCAGGCTGTTGTGTTTCCGGCAAGGCCTTCATCAAGAAATCTGGCGTAATTTTTAAGGAGTCAAGAATTTTATACAAGTGTTCATCAAATACACTCTTGTTATCTATCTCACCATTCAAAAGTTCCTCTAATATGGGACGAGATATTTTTGCCTTTTGCAGATGTTCACTTTTGTAACCCTTTTACTCCGAATACAGGCTTTCAATTTTTCACCAACTAATTTTCTCGTTTCAAAAAGGGCATCCTGACACACTACCTCTTTATTTATAAAGATACTTGATGTAGGCATTTTCCCTCCCTGTTCGTTTACTCTTTGAACCAGTTCATCTGCCGAATCCATGATTGCCTGTTTTACCTTTTTCTTCTGTCCCTGCGAAAGCGTTGTTCGATAGTTATATCAATCTCTTCCGAAAATTGCTTAATGACTTTGTGGCATTTGCTAAGCGATGTACCGCCCTTGAAAACGATATACGGAATCTTCTCTGACAAAGGCTTCAAGAGCATCGTCACACAGTACCGTCCCCAACGTTCATTGCAAATGTTTCCAGCTTCCAGTGTTCAGTTCAAACCACTCATTCTCCGAGAGATCGTATTCAATTTCGTATAGTATTCTGGAGCAATACTGTAAAATACTTTCCATAAGACCACACCACTGGCCGATTTCGTTCAATTTTAAATTGTTGACTCATGAGTTAGTATCTTACGAGTAAAATAACAGCAATACAAAGTCAAGCAGCGAATCACATACTCATGCCAAGCGTTTTGCCAAATCGCCGGGGACGGGTAATCAGAGTCACTTTTGTTCCCGTTGCACCGAGGAGTTCTCCAATCAACCTTGATTTATCAATATAATAATAACCATTTCTGCGGATTTCAGCAAAATCAGAAACCCCCACTGGGATACTTAAATTTCTCATCTCTGCCGCTCCTTTCGCATAGCGTTACACAGACTTTTCATTGTCTTTATGATACCATGAAATCAACACCGATACAAGAAAAATCTCCCTTACGGTGCAATAGTTCCGCTCTCGGTTTGGCCTTGCAACACATCCTCAAAGGTAAAGTAAATCGCAACCCGCTCATCGTTGAAAACCTCGATCTGCTCAATAAAGGTTTCCACCACTGTTTGGGACAGCTGCATTACATCACCCGCATCGTGGACAGCATCAACGACCTCCTGCAATTGGCCTGCTTCTTTCTGCATAGGCTGGAACAGCTGTTCTTTCTCTGCTCGCAGGCATTGGATCTGCTGCATCAAATTTTCTTCCTGTTCTCGGTAAGCATCCCGCCTGTGGACAAACTCCGCCTTGCTCATCTCGCCGTCCGCATACTGCTCATAGAGGTTTATCCGCTGCTTTACGATTTCATTCTTTTCTGTGCTCAGCTTCTCTCCCTGCCGTTCCAGTACGGAAAAGCGTGCCATTGCCTTGCGCCCACTTTCCTGCAATTCGTGCAAAGCCTGCTCAGCCAGCCCGATTTGCACCTCCAGCGCCTTTCGTACCATATGTTGGCTGCTCTTTTCGTTCTTCTTGATTCGTTTTTTCATAGGCCAGATAATAAAAGTACTCTTATGCGGGCATTCGAAAGTAAGATTTACTTATGCCCGTCAATTATGTTGCTTTGGGAAAACGTATTGGTTATTTCAGAATGCAGTGTGGTAATATCACCCAGGAAGCCTTAGCCTCTAAAATCAATCGCAGTCGTGAATTTCTGGCCAAAATTGAAAAAGGCACAGAACACCTCAGCGTTGCCACTCTGGTCGATATTGCCGACGCCCTCTGCATTTCCGTTGATGATTTGTTGATAGACAGTCTTCACTATTCCGTTTCAACTTCCAACACCGAATTGCATCGCCTGTTATTGGACTGCAACGAAACTGAGCAGGAAATCATTATCCGCACGGCGAAGGAGTTAAAGGCCACTCTTGTCAGCCTTGGAATTTAACATCCATCCGTATTAAAATCACAAAATAAAAAGGCCCGCATAAGCCGCAGATGCACCCTCGAATCATCTTGAGTGCTGTCTGTGGTTTATGCGAGCTTCTCTTATAATTCTTTTTCTGTATTTTAACTCATTTTAAGTTATAATACAGAATTCAAGTTAAGATTTGCTGTGAATCACTTTTTCTTTACCATGCAGCGTTTTTTAAAGAACGAAATGCCGTAGCAAAGAATCTGATCGTAATCATCCTCATACTCCTTTGCATACATCCGATCATCAATTTGCTGCAAGGCCGTATCACACTCGTTTTCCAGATTTTCCAAAACCTTCGTGTACTTTGCTTCAAAGATTGCAACGCGGGCATTGATGGAATCGTAAACGACCACATCACTTCGACCTTCTCCATGCTCCTTATTGGAATCCACCATATATCCGGCACCTGTGAAGATGCCCGCAAGGAAAGCGTGATAGAAGTCTTCCCGATAGTCATGGTAGCTGATGGTACGCCGAAGCAGAGCATTCATTTCCCTGGTAATGCCCTCGCTATCACCGTTCCAGACTGCATCGAACAAAGCATTTCGATTCCACTTCTTCGTACTGTCATCGAACCATTTGATAACTGTTGTTTCAAAAATCTCTTTGATTTCTGCATTCGGAATCATAAGGGCAACCATGCCATCCGGCAACTCACCCTTATAATCTTCTTCACGCGCCTTGGTTAAGTACCCTGTCAGGTACAGCGTACTCCAAAGATTATCTTCTGAGGAATGCAGATAATCATAGGTCAGGTTTTCATCCACACGCTGAACGATGCAGCCACCAGCCATCAGCGTTTCAAGTTTATTTGTGATGGTACTGCCTGCATAGTCAATAAAGGAACGGATGATGGCATTATCGCTGGTGTTTTTCCAGTAGCTGATAGGCTTAGCTTTCGGATTGCGCTGCAGTTCCAGCATGTAATTCATTACGTCCCACGGGCAGTAAACATCAAAGTCACCAAAGTGGTATCCATCATACCATTTCTTGATATTTTCAGCCTGCTTTGTCAGGTCAGCATCCTTTAGCAGCTGGTCAACCTCGCTCTGTACAAATCCGAAATACTCGTTCAGCCGAGAATTTGTGATAGTATCCGATACAAAATTGTTGGTTCCTGTAAAGATACTCTCTTTCGCAATCTTCAAGCAACCTGTAACAACTGCAAAACGAAGGGCTTGATTGTCTTTCAGTGCTTGCATCAGGCCTTTCATGACATCGAGCATTTCATCATAATAACCGTTGTTGTTTGCTTTTGCTACGGGTACATCATACTCGTCTATAAGAAGAATTACAGGCTTTTCATAATAACTTTGCATCATCGTTGTCAAAAGCATAAGGCTGCTCTTAACTTCTTTTATGGAGCCACTGCCATGTGCAAGATGCTCAAACGCTGTTTTTTGGAACTCTGTAGCATTTTCACTATCAAGCAAATAAAGATGTTTATTGTACAAATCTGCTATCACCATTGTAAGCATATCGTATGCCCCGGTGAAATTCAGTCCATCTACTTGTCGAAATGAAATAAAAATTGTCGGATACTGGTTCATCCACTCAACGCACAATGCTTGGTTTTCTGTAATTTCCAGTCCCTCAAACAGTTTTCTGCTGTCTTTGCGGATGTCAAAGAAGTTTTCCAGCATACTCATGCCCAATGTCTTACCGAAGCGTCGGGGGCGAGTAATAAGCGTCACTTTCGTTCCGGTTCTACTGATCAGTTCTCCAATCAGTCCCGATTTATCAATATAGTAATACCCATTTTTACGAATTTCTTCAAAATCCGAAACTCCAACGGGAATATTCATTTCTTTCATCTCTGCTGCTCCTTTCGCGTAGCCATGCACAGACTTTTCATTGCTTCTATGATACCATGAATCTCGTGTTCTTACAAGAAAATTTCCGCTTACCACATTGATTCTGGCTACGGCTCATTCTGCATAGCCTGCCAGCACATCTTCAAATGTAAAACGAATTTTCACGCGTTCATCGTTGAAAACCTCAATGCGGTCAATAAAGGTTTCCACCACATTCTGTGATA
>ERZ859817.339-NODE-339-length-34087-cov-2.703338_pt1 | contig 34087 bp, 29 predicted proteins | sample MGYA00509986_ERZ859817 | MGnify/ENA primary metagenome ERZ859817 (study PRJEB30046, sample SAMN00715155) | human gut metagenome | study: EMG produced TPA metagenomics assembly of the A metagenome-wide association study of gut microbiota in type 2...
ACCGCCGTACACGGTTTTGCAGACCGCTGACTAAGCCACTCATCCAAGGAACCATAATTTCAACACAAAACAACTACTTTCGTTTTGCGAGTGCAAAGAAAGATAATAATATTGGAATTACCAAACTTTTCCTTTCTTTTTTATTTTTCCCTCCGAATATTATAGAAGTAGAGAAAATGAGCTTACCTTTGCCTATCAAATAGATAAATAACGAAAAAATGACTTATACAGAAACTGTAATACCGGGCGTATGGATCATTGAGCCAAAGGTATTGAAAGATGCGCGCGGATACTTTATGGAAGCTTTTAAGCAAGCGGAATTCGAGGAGCATATAGGAAAAATCCAGTTCGTGCAAGACAACGAATCTTGCTCCTCTAAAGGCGTATTACGAGGATTACACTATCAGCTAGCGCCCTATTCTCAATCTAAATTAGTCAGGGTGATCAAAGGACGGGTATTGGATGTAGCCGTAGATGTACGTGAAGGCTCGCCCACATTCGGCAAATATGTAGCTGTAGAGTTATCGGACGAGAATAAACGCCAGTTATTCATTCCACAGGGATTCGCCCACGGATTCCATGTATTAAGTGACGAGGCTATCTTTACCTATAAAGTAGATAATCCATATGCTCCGACGCATGAACGGGGAATCCGCTATGACGATCCCACGGTCCATGTAGATTGGAGCATCACAGATCCGGAATCGATCAACCTATCCGAGAAAGACACCAAGGCTCCATCGCTGAAAGACGCTGAGCTTAATTTCAAATACTAAACACTGTACAGACATGAAAACTTACCTAGTTACCGGTGCCGCCGGTTTTATCGGTGCCAATTTCATCAAACACATGCTGGCGAAATATGACGATATCAAGATCGTTGTCCTAGACTTGCTGACTTACGCAGGTAATTTGGGCACCATCGCCGAGGATATCGATGGAGTACGTTGCGAGTTCGTGAAAGGCGATATTTGCGACCGTGCCTTGGCCGACCAGCTATTCGAGAAATACAACTTCGATTATGTCGTGAACTTCGCCGCTGAAAGCCATGTGGACCGAAGCATCGAAAATCCCCAGCTATTCCTGCAAACCAACATCCTTGGTACACAGAACCTATTGGACGCCGCACGAAAAGCATGGGTTACCGGTAAGGCCGAGACAGGTTATCCGGTATGGCGTGAAGGTGTACGTTTCCATCAAGTCTCCACCGATGAGGTCTATGGAAGCCTTGGTGCCGAAGGGTATTTCCACGAGACCACGCCTTTAGATCCCCGAAGCCCGTACAGCGCCTCCAAGACAAGCGCGGACTTATTCGTAAAGGCTTATCACGAGACATATAAGATGTCGGTATCTATTACCCGTTGCTCCAACAACTACGGACCTTACCATTTCCCGGAAAAATTGATTCCCTTAATCATAAAGAACATATTGGAAGGTAAATCCCTACCTGTATATGGTGACGGCACAAACGTACGCGACTGGTTATATGTAGAGGATCATTGCAAGGCGATCGACGCCGTAATCCACCACGGGCGTGTGGGAGAGATTTACAACGTAGGCGGTCATAACGAGAGCAGAACATCGAGATCGTAAAACTCACGATCCGGACGATCCATCAACTAATGACCGAACAACCGGAATATCGCCAAGTATTAAAGAAAAAAGAGATCGGTGCCGATGGGCAAATCTCTATCGACTGGATCAACGACAGTTTGATTACATTCGTAAAAGACCGTCTGGGCCATGATCAACGATACGCCATCGACCCGACGAAGATCACCAACGAATTAGGCTGGACACCAGAGACCTGCTTCGAGGTCGGTATCGTAAAAACCATCCGTTGGTATCTTGAGAACCAAAAATGGGTAGAGGATATCACCGGTGGAGATTACATGAAATATTACGAGCAAATGTATGGATCACGTTGATTCCTCAACGTGACCGTGTGTATGTGGATGAATCTCAGAGAGGCTGTTTCCTAATTCGGGAGCGGCCTCTCTTATTTGTTTCCGGATCGTCTCACGTATCTCCTCACGCACATTCCTGCGGGTACTATCCAGTTCCGCTTGCTTGGCAGGTTTCAAGAAATCTTTATATTTACATTTCACTATCTTGAACTTGAAATCATCCAAATTCCCTTTTATATCGATACCCAGCTTAAACGGTACCGGCGATTTTAAAACCGAGAGGTGGTAATCGAACGTCATATCCAAATTATGCGTTCCTCCTACGGCTACTTTATATCGGTCCATCTCCACCAAGAATGGGAATACCTCGATCTTGTTATCATGGATCGCTAAATCTACCGCTATACTATCGATCATATTCCGTTTTTTATTCTTGAACATCAGCGTCTTCGATATCTCGGTAAATGTCTCACCATCCAGCAGCACCATATTCTTTCCGCTCAGGTAGCAAGAGGCATTTACAGACGGCAGCAACACGGACATCGTAGAATCCGCCTTGCAAGTCGCCGTCATCTGGCAATCTACCATGCCTTCGAACGAACGAAGCATAGGGACCAATGTATCAATATCCGGGAATAAACTAATTAACCGTTCCACTAAAATATCATTTAAGGACAACTCAAATCCCATAGTCGCCTCTTGATCTGTTTTGGTCGTATAAACCATCGTCAAATCTCCGGAGCCGATATTCGAACTCATACATAAATCGCTCAGATTGATACTTTGATCCCGGATTACAACCTCACCTTTCACATCCTCTAACTTCAGATCCTTAAAATCTATTTTTTTAGCATTTGTATGAAGCGTCAGATCCAAGAATTTCGGAACGACAAATAGTTGAGAGATCGAATCCGTAGCGACACTATCCACGGTATTCGCTAATAGATGATCCGTCTCCAGTACGGAGATACTGTCTTCCGAGAAGGCCCCAACCGAATTGGATGCCAATTGATCAGAAAACTGCAAACCTTTACCTATAGCTAGCATCAACTGGTTACAATCGATCAGATCGGATTCCAACTCGAAATTCGCTTTCAGCTTTCCTCCCCGTAGCATGGCCCGCCGGATGTCGCTAAGCTCTCCGCTCAAAGTAAGATCGCTCTTTCCTAAATGCAGGCGGGCACCACTCAACGTCATATTGTTAGTATTGAATTTCACGCTTGTCTCATCAATATACATCGGAATGGGGAATAAGCGGCTAAAGCCCCTCAATTGCTTAAACCTCACTTGTCCCCGAGCCTCCCATTGGCGTAAGACACTGTTTGAGGAAGCGACCGAATCCACTTGCGACCGCTGTCTATTCGCCCTTCGGGTGGTCTGCGTGCGCCTGCGCAAGGTATCACCGGCGGCAATACGGCGTTCACGTTGTTGACGGATCGCTTGCCGATAAGGTAATGCTTCCAAAGAGAACTGGCTTTCCGTCAGAACCATACCCGTCCGTAAAGGGATAAGAATATATTTTAAGGTGTCCACCGAGATCGTAGCTCCCGCCATAGGGATCCGCTTATCTGTAGAAGAAGCCTTGATGCCCCCTTTCAACACGGTCTTACCGGCCACCATCCAGGTAGAATCCGGCAACTTGGTGCGTAAATGATCAAATTCCAACCCTGCGGTCATAGGGATAACAGCCGTTGTATCAATAACCGGCGTCGTATTGGCTACCATCTTCAATCCACCGATATTCGTACTGATCTCATCCTTATACTTTATATTCAAGGTATCCACCGATAGATTAGCGCTCAACAATCCTTTCGCATTCAGATATTTACTTTCATTTTCCGTAGATCCTACAAACAGATTCGCCCCAGCGATATACATATCCACGCCTAACGGCTTACTAAACGCCTTGAAGCGATCAACCGTCAAATTGCCGGATGATTTGACCTTGGCGAAGCGGCTATTCACGATATCATCCACCTTAAACACCGTAGATAAATCAGCCATCATGGTACCTCCAGCAGCAGTGTGTCGGGATTCAAGAACTCTTTAGCCAAACGGGTAAAATCGACCTGCCCTTTCATCTCCGCCCGAATCGCAGGATTCCTCCAGATATCCCTAACCTCGCCACTCATGGTCAGCGAGGTATTCAACCCGATCAATGTCAGCTCCTCCAAAGAGACATAAGAAGAATCCGGGTAAGCGCCATTCAAATGTAAATCCATGTCCATGCGCAAGGTATCGATCCCCTGTTCAATACCTTTTACATGATAAGAACCATCCTCTATCTTGCAGCATAAGTTCACGGTCGGAACGATACTATCCCCTAATTCTCCACGGATATCCCCTTCCAAAATAATACGTCCCTCAGCAAGTGTTTTATCCCGATCCTTAAAATATTCATCCGGAATAAAATGTAAGAGATCATTCATATCGGAAACCTTCAACCCGAAAGTCATATCGATCCGTGACGGATTATCCTCGGTAGCCGGCACCATAAAGCCATCCGCCGTAAAAGGCAGGTTATTCACCAGCAACTCCGCATCCCTCAACCCAATCCGGCGAAGTCCGTCAGCCAACAACAAACGTCCCTTGAAGCGTAACGCTAACTTATTCGCCAAAGAATAAGACGGGCTACGGAATACGATCGAGGAAGAACCGGTCTCCACATCCAACTTATTTCCTCGTTGGGTCAAAAGGCCGTCTATATGTAAAAAGAAACCATCGATCGCCGTATATAAATCCTGCTGCCGGTCATCATAGACAAAGTGCCCATTCGTAATATGCACTTGCTGCAAATCTATTTTAGGCAATGGAGATGACGATGATTCGTCTACCGAATCCATCTCACTTTGATAAATCTCCCAATTCGCCTTTCCCTCCTCATTCACATAACCATAAAAACGGATACTATCCATGATAACCCGAGGAATCGTCACTTTCCCGCTAAACAGATAATCCGTAGGGTTAAATACGACGATCGCTTTTTTGAAAGACAGCAAAGAATCCGAAGGAATCATCAAATCCTCCTGATGTTCTATAGAATCCTCAGCCTGATGTGAGATCAAACGCCCATTTGTCAACTTCACTCCCAGATAAGGATACGTCTCGAAATAAGTCAACTCCACCCGCTCACATTCCAAGTGCGCCTCTATGAATTCGTTTGTTTTTTCTACGACCAGCGGTGTCAGCTTCTCCGGAGGTAAGACCGCCCATTTCAGTATACCAACCCCGATCAAGGGAAGTATGAAAAAGATCCCGACCAACACAGACACAACAACCAATAATATTTTCTTCCACTTCATCATCTTCGAATTTTATAACCCTTTTATATCTTCGCCAATTCCTCAAGCATAGCCCTTCGGGCAGGATAAAGCTTTCTCAATCGCTCGATCAGTCCCACTGCCATCAGACGGGCACCTAATTTTATCATCCGGCGTATATATCTGCAAGCCGACTGATAATGCTCCCGTCCCATCTGTCGCTCCATATAACCCAGTATCAGATCCCTATACATCGCGGCCAACTCCATCGGATAAGAATCAGCCAAATACTGTTCAGCCTCGACGACACGATCTAGCGTGGCATTCTCTTGAAGCAATTTAAAGAAATCTGCCCACCTAGATTCCCACACATACAGCTGCGAAATTCCCGCATAATCGATGCCATATCTCGATTTATTGCTCATTTCGCTCACAAGCCCATCTACATACGACGGCCACTGATCTTGAGGTGTAAGCGATTTCAGCAAATCATAATAATATTTCTGGGGATGGTAACGTCCTGATCGTGTCACAAAAAAATACCGAGCAAGCAAGATCATACGTGCCACGTCATTGGTTTCCATATAAAGACTCAATAAATAGTTACGCCAGTCATCTGCCAAGCCGGGAAGTTCCTTCTCGTCTTTCCGGACACCTTCAGCTGCCAGCTTTTCCGCCTTCTCGTACTCTTTTCCAGCCAATGCTTTTTCGATCAACTCTTTTCTAAAATCGGAATTTTCCAGATGACTTTCCATAAAACCAAGACAAGCCTTTTCATCTTCCGTCTTTCTAATAAGCTCCAACATCAAGTTTTGGGATTGCCTGTACTCCCAATCCCACGAATCCTCAGTCGGCCTGACTAGAGAGAGGTTCATCTTGATACGTTCTATCTCAGGCTCGGTTTTCATCATACGGATAGCTATATCAATCAAATCGAAATGCCAATCCCAGCCTTTCAAAAATCCTTTCTCAAACCCCACCATCAGCCAATCAAACAATTCATCATGCAAGGCTTCATCCAAATCAGACTCCACAAGTGTCTCCAGTAATTCAAATCCACCAGCGATACAACCGCCGATCGTCCCGTTACTATCGTCGGAACAATCAAGAACCTCCCTCATTACCTCAGTAACAGCTTCCGCCACATAAAGGGCTTTCCTCTTTTTCCCCTTCTCTAATCCGGCTAACGCATCATCAATGATCCCTAACACTTCACTACCCAGTTGCCCAGCTTCCCGATATTCAACAAATCCATGCCTTCCGGTATACGTTTTCACCAGTTTTTCCAATTGTTTCACGTATAACTCTTTCGATTCCGGATACAAATTTGGCATATGCTTCGCCACGAACAAATGCCGGAAACCTTTATCCGTAGCACACATATCACGTACGAATGCCCTTAATTCATCATGAGTCAAATGCTTAAGTATTTGTTCCATCTGCAGTGTTTCCGACTCTTTCTTTTTCCGGGGAGAGGCCTTTACCTTTGTCAGATTATCCAGATCCAATAAATCTTTTTGCAAATAAAATAACACGGCAACTACATGCTTACATACGACTCCCCAATCGTACGGACAGTCACAATCATATTCCATGACCTTATCCCCCTTTATATGCAAATGAACCGTATAGATTTCCGATCCTTCCACGGTAGCCTCAAAATCTCCACCGCCCAAGTCTTCCACTTCGGTAACATATCCTTTTTTGAAATAATCGAATCCTCGTTTTAGGATCGTTCCATCTATTTGCTGCTCAAAATTACTCAGTGATAAATCCATATTCATAGCAATATTATCTACGTTGTGTCTTACAAATGTATGTAAAATAATCAAACTATCATTATAGACTTTCCAAAACTTGATTAATACCCCAACCTCCTCAAAAGCAAACCCGCCTCTCTTGCCTCCCTACATTGGGAAGAAAGAAAGGCGGGCTCATCCATTCATTTCAAATAATTTACTTTTTATTTCGCTCTATTCATCCAGGACCTCGTATTTAGAATGCTGGCTCTTGAACTCGGGAACAATCTCCTTCATCCGCTTCACGATCTGCATATCCCCCTCCACGGCACAAGCATGTACCAAGGCATCAATCCGCAAATTGGCGTCAGCATAGTCATACGCACGGACTTGGGCGATCTTGATCTTCGGATGAAAAGTAGGCTTGGAGGTTTCCTCCTCATTGAGTACCTCCTCATACAACTTCTCCCCGTCTCGCAATCCCGTGAACCGGATCTCGATTCCCTTCACCCCGCTCAGACGGATCATCCGCTCAGCCAGATCCACGATCCGTACAGGTTTACCCATATCGAACACGAAGATCTCTCCCCCATTACCCATCGTACCGGCCTCTAGGACTAGCTTACAAGCCTCCGGTATCAGCATGAAGAAACGAATGATATCCTTGTGCGTCACCGTAACAGGACCGCCCCGCTTGATCTGCTCCTTGAATAACGGGATCACGGAACCGTTCGATCCCAGCACATTGCCGAAACGAGTCGTCACGAATTGCGTACGCCCCCTCACCTTCCCATCCTTGATGGCTTGATCCAAACTCTGCACGTAGATCTCGCAAATACGTTTCGAGCAGCCCATCACGTTCGTGGGATTCACCGCCTTGTCGGTCGATACCATCACGAACTTCCTCGTGCCGTATTTCACCGCCAAGTCTGCGATCACCCGGGTACCGTCCACGTTGTTGCGGACACTCTCCTCCGGATTATCCTCCATCATAGGTACATGCTTGTAAGCCGCGGCATGAAACACATAATCCGGACGATGCTCCTCGAACAATTCCTCCATGCGTTCACGCACACAAATATCGCTCACAACCGTATAGGATTCTATATCCGGCCACCCACGAGCCATCATCAAGCGGACATCGTGTAAGGGAGTCTCCGCCTGATCTATCAAGACCATACGTTCCGGGGCGAACTGGGCTACCTGCCGCACGATCTCGCTACCGATACTCCCGGCGGCTCCTGTTATCAGAATCCGCTTACCGGTAAGCTGCATCCTCACAGCCTCCAAGTCTATCTCGATCTTATCACGGGGCAGCAAGTCCTCTATATTCACCTCCCGCAGCTGGGTATGGTTCAAGTCGCTCTTCCCGTCCCACTCTTGGGCGGCAGGAGTCATATAGATCTTTATATTCGCCTTGATCAGCCTGTCCACCATCTCCTGATTATTCCGGATCGCCTCAACTTTCAATGGAGACACCAGCAAGACATTAGACCGTTTTCTCCTCATCACAGAAACCAATTCCTCATCATTCGGGTAAACCTTGACTCCCATTAAATATCGATACTCTATCTCCGCTATGTCCGAGATAAACCCCGCCAGCACAAACCGGGCCGGATCCTGATTCTGGATACTCTTCGCCAAACTCACCCCACCTTGCTTCACGCCATAGATAAACGCACGCTCCGCCTTAGCCACCCGGAAAGTACTCACATAAAAGAATTTAACGAACACACGCATCATCCACATCAAGCTCATCGCCAACAACGCGGAGAGGATCAGATCCCGTTTACGGATATACATCAAATAAGGAGAAAAGTCCGTCAACGCCTGAAACACGACCACACAAATCAAGCCAAATAAGACAGCGAACCCCACCTTTTGCAAGTCCACGAAAGAGGAATAACGTATAATCCCCGAATAGGTATGGAACAGGCGAAAGCCTACCAGATAAGGAATCAGGCATACCAATAGCGTGACCAGCAGGTGCCCCAAGATATCCAAGGTTGATAATACGCCATTATTCAAGGTATACACCAACAAGCCGGAAAATAAGATCAAGCAGCAATCCAGCAGGATAATGCCCCAATAAGGTAAAGATTTTTTGGAAAAGTACCAGGTAGATAGTAGAGAAAAAGGGTTCATGATAATTATAGTATATTCTTCTTTATACAATCCACGATATAAGCCACATCCTCATCCGTCACATACGGACCGGCAGGCAAACACATTCCCACCTTGAAGATAGCCTCGCTCACTCCGTTTACATACGCCGGAGCGTCCTTATATACCGGCTGCCTATGCATCGGTTTCCATACCGGACGGGCCTCCACGCCCGCTCTATCCAAGGCCATACGCATAGCCTCCACATTATCATTCGGCTGGCAGTCTGTCGTAGCCGTCCCAGCAGCGTGAATCACACCGGCGGCACCTCCTACGGCACCTGTTATCACCTGTTGGTAGGCATTCTCCTGCCCCCTCACTTTCAAATGCTCATCCAGCGTGATCGTACTTAGCCAAAAGTTACTGTCATAGTCATCCCCTTCCGGTTGCCGATGTACCGCGATACCCTCCACATCCGCAAGCAATTCCTCATAAAGAGCCTGCACGTGCTTATGATGAGCGATGTGATCATCGGCCACCGTCATCTGTCCCCGGCCAACACCCGCACAAATATTACTCATGCGATAATTATATCCGATCTCCTCATGCTGATAATAAGGATAGCTCTCCCGCGCTTGCGTGGCATACCACATCACCCGTTGCCATTGCTCAGCGTCCGGACAAATCAGAGCACCACCACCCGAGGTCGTGATCATCTTATTTCCATTAAATGACAATACACCATAACGTCCGAAGGTACCCAATACCTGTCCCTTGTATTTAGAACCAAAGCCCTCCGCAGCATCCTCTATCACCGGGATATCATATCGGTTAGCTATCTCAATGATCCGGTCACAGTCATACGGCATACCATAAAGAGCTACAGGAATAATCGCCTTCGGTTTCTTGCCCGTCTTACGGATACGGTCTTTTATGGCCTCTTCCAATAGTTCCGGATCCATGTTCCATGTGTACGGCTCACTGTCCACAAACACCGGCGTCGCTCCTAAATAAGTGATCGGATGCGAGGATGCACAGAAAGTAAAGCTCTGCACCAGTACCTCATCCCCCGGCTTCACGCCACAAGCGATCAACGCCAAGTGTACCGCAGCCGTACCAGCAGATAAAGCCACTACACGTTTATCCTCACCAACAAAATCCTCCAGATCCTTCTCGAATCCATTCACATTCGGACCCAAAGGCACTACCCAGTTCGTATCAAAGGCTTCTTTGATATACATTTGTTCTTTACCGCCCATGTGGGCGAGGCAAAGGTAAATACGTTTGTTCATGATTTTAAATATAATTCTTCACATCTCAAAAAATGGAGCACTCACGGGATAGAGTCTCAATCAAATTATAACCGTCCCACATAAATGAAAAACTCGTTGTTTCTCCAAATGGGACAATACGATCAATGCCCTTTAATCGGCTATCAGTAATAAAACCCTCCAGTTCCTCCTTATCAAAACCATAATAGGCCAATGTCTGGTATTTGTCCTTGACAATAGAAACAATCTCTTTCAAATCAGCAGCCCTATATTCCGAGAAATAACCACCCGCACAACGATGATCATCAATACTGGCATCAAGCCTCTTCATATTGACAAGAACCAATTTATTATCCTTTGTCCATTCTCGTTCTATTGGCATATTTATGGCTTGACGATAAAAAGCGGTTAATTTATCTACGGCCAATACGCTTTGAAACTCATATTTTTGATCAACAAGCCTCCATACCGCATTCCAGAATCGTTCGTGAGATCGTTCTATATGTTCCTTCTCTCCCACCCATACAACAAGATGAGGGGCAGAGCAAGCATTCTGATCAAAGAGATAAGTATCATTATAGAATTCTTCAGCAAGAGAGTCTATAACTGTATCATTTACTTGCATCATCCTATCAGCCCGTATTACGGCCATGGAATAACGATCCGCAAAGGTAACATCGAAGGATCTGGCAGGAATAGCGCTCTGACGGATATGGGCAATCGTAGTATCACCGCCCCATATAATACGGACGTTACAAATAGACGAGAATAAGTTTGTCGCATCACTTGTTCGATCATACCTGACCAAGACAATTCGGTCTGATACCTCTTTGTAGATACCGATTGTCTCCATAGCCAACATATGCCGAACTATCAAATCCACTTGGGGGAATATCTTTGAGGACACTCTAACAATATTATAATTTCCACTCAGAAGTCCGGCAACCAATGAATAACCAAAATTAATCGGCACATTCGAGGGAGCTATATGAAACAATACCCCACGTCCCAGTCTTAGGTTATCGTCCCGGACATATTTCTTTTTTTGAGCCAAAAGATTGGCTTTCCTACAGAAGAACGCGAACGTCACCACATCCGGATACAACCGGCTTTCCCGATCTCTCAGTAAAGAGGAAGACAACGTGCTCAAGTATTCGATCACCACATCCGAGAAAGGGACATCCGGTCTATATTGTCCCCATTCATTCCATATCATACCCCCTGGGCATAAGACTTGTATATCCTTATTCTCAAAATCTTGCCGCATAAGTATCACTGCATCCGCGGATCTCCGCATTTTTTATCCTACCGATTATCTTAAAATATTTCCCTTTCCTGCCGCAGGGACAATCATCCTCTCCAAGAAGCTCCCCCTCATCCTCCGTCAGCAGCACATGCCCGGGATAACTTTCAGGAAGGATAGAAACCACCTCTATGATGCCTTTCTCTCCGATACCGGCCAGGCCAAAATCATCCGCCTTGCGTATCAATACGTCCGAAAAAACGGGGGAATGGAGATGCCCGCACTCACATTCCATATAGATGCTTCCGGTCTGTTCAACCATGCCATAATAATCATGCACGTTACCTGCGTCTATACCACATGCCTCACCTAAGCATTCCTTAAATCTCTGCGGGGAAACCGACTCTGACACCAGCTTTTTCCAACCTCCACCATGTATCAAGATCCCCTTGCTTAGATCAGGGTGATATCCCGTCTCCATCAACTGCTTGTAGAAATGCTGCCATATCATAAAAGTAAAGCCGAACATAAAGATAGGTTCCCCTAGGTGCTCCTCCAAGAAATCCTGTATCACAGGTATATTCAATCCCATGTCATCGTCCAAGGCATATGTTTTTTTAGACCCGAATATGGAGAAGCCCAATATACCGGCCCCACGTGCAGAAAACATGTTACGGTTTTTTATTACGCCACTAGAGTCTAGTATCAACATGGGTACCCGTCTCGTTCCTATGAAAGAGGATACGATCTTAGCCAAGGCCCTCGTTTGTAATGTGGAGGTATCCCTATCCAGAAAGATCCGCGATACTTGCTGGCCGGTCGTACCGGAGGAAGTCATCGTCTTCACCACCTCCTCCCTTTCCACGCTAAGCAACTCAAACTCTTTGAACAAACGTACCGGAAGGAAGGGCAGTTCCTCATAGTCTGGAAGATTGTTGACATCCAAACCATAAGCATCAACCATTCTCTTATATTCTGGACACCGCTCATAATGATGAAGAGTCAAATCATGAAGTCTATCATTAAGCAGCTGATGTTTTTGCTCTTTATCCAATGAATAAGGAGCGATATTTAGAATTTCGTTGATATCCATTACAACATATTTTGAAGTTCAGCGTATTGAGTCTTGCCCGATGCGTTCTTGGGAATCTCATCGATTACCTTAACGACAAACGCTCTGACGTTCAAGCCCATCTTACTTGAAAGGAATGATTTGATATCTTGCTCAAGGCCTTCTTGGGTAACAAAGATTGTAACCAGATCATCTACACCTGCACATGCGCACTCAGTAGTAACACCCGCTTTCACAAGCTGTTCCATAGCATCCAGATTACAACGATTACCCCATATTTTCACAAATCTTTTCAAACGACCAGTGATATAGAAATAGCCATCCACATCAAAGCGGGCGACATCGCCAGTGTGAAGTTCGCCCTTATTCTCATCTCCTTTAGCAAGGTCAGCGATACACTCCGCATAACCCATCGACACGTTAGGACCTTTATATACAAGTTCGCCATCCGTATCCGTCGAGGTGATCTCATTTCCTTCCGCATCTATAATAGAGAACGCTCCACCAGGAATTGCGATTCCGATACTCGCATATTTTTCAAGCGCTTTTTCACAAGGGGTGTAGCTCATGCGAGCGGTAGCCTCGGTCTGGCCATACATCACGATAAATCTACGTCCTGACGCTTGAGCCCACTCAACAAACTCTTTCACGAGAGTTGAGCTAAGTTTACCGCCAGCCTGTGTCATTGTCCTCAAGGCAGGAAGATCCATGTGGAAGATACGTAAACGACGAAGCATCTCATAAGTATATGGTACACCCGCAATGCTTGTTGCCGCTTGTTCTTTAGCGAAAGCCCAGAACTCTTTTTGAATCACGGCCTTGTCGGTCAATAGGAGTGTCGCGTCTTTCAAAAGATGACTATTGATAACACTAAGACCATAACTATAATACATTGGAAGAGAAGTGATAGGTCTCTCTTCAGAGGTAATATCAAGATACTCAGCAATTGACTCCGCATTACTCTTGATATTCTCATTACTCAGTCTTACCAATTTAGGAGAGCCCGTACTGCCAGAGGTCGTCAACAACAAAGCTAAATCATCATTCAGATTAACGTGATCTCTACAATATTCGAATAACCCATAACTAAATCTCTCGTACACAGGTTCACTTATAAGTTTTTCGCTCTTAATCCTTAATGGCATCCAAACATAATTCGGTTTGTACACCTCCAGTAAATGCTTCAGCATGTCAAAGTCTTTAGTCGCATCAAGCATCACCGGAACACTTCTATTTTCCAGACAACCCAAATAGCCGATCAGCGACCCGATGACATTCTCACAAAAGAGAAACACCAATGATCTTTGAGGCAGATGCCTGCCAAACTCATCAGTCAGTCCCTTCAGCTCAGCCGCAGAGAATCTTTCACCCCTGTCGGTAATGATATTCAATCCCATAAGAATTTACTTTCCGTTATTCTAAACGGATCACCATGACCCGGAATAATTATCGTTTCCTTGCCCAAACCTCTCAGATAAGGCAAGGTTATATTTTCATACTTTTCTTTCTCCCCTTCAGGAAACCTCAAGATTGTCCGCTCCTCTTTCAGTAAACTGTCTCCCGAGAAGACATAATGCCCCAATTCAACGCAACTACTGCCTCCGCTATGGCCTGGAGTATGGATAAAATGAAATCTCAATCCACAAATCTCTCTATGGGCAGACTCTCCAAAAATTTCGTCCGCATGCAAGACATAAGGCCGATAGCTGGATTTGAAATCCTTATATCTATCACCTCCGTCTGTCCGATCCTGCTCGGCTAGCACAAAAGCTATCAGCATCGGATTATTACCCTTTTTGCTCGAAATAGACCTTCCGGCTTCCTCTTGGCAAAACAAATCATTCTGAGGAAATTTTTCTTGAATCTTCGGTACTCCTAACGTATGATCGAAATGTTCATGCGTAAGTATCAAATGTACATTTTCAACATTCTTACCCTGTAACAATAGAATTCCCTCCTCATTATCATTAGGATCAATCACTATCGCCTCCTTGCCATTAACCATTATGAACATATTGCTTTTTACAGGTGCGTAAATGCACCTGTAGAGCAATACTTCTTCACCGTCAATATTTAACCAGAATACGTCCATTAAAACTGAACATCATACTTAGCCAAAATCTCCAGGCCTTTCTCGAATGAACTCAAATCGATGATATCATCGGTGTCTAAAGAGATGTCAAAAGCATCTTCCAATGCGGCAACAAGAGTCATGTGGCCTACAGAATCCCATGCTTCCACATCCTGATACATCAAACCATTTGTCTGTTCCGCCATGATACCCAATGTCTCAACGAATGTATGGGTGTACTTTTCTAAATTTGTCATTGTTCTATAATTTATTTTAATATTAAACCTTAGTGTAAATATCACTCAAAATCCTCTTCCTTAAATACCTCATCGAATGCCACGTCACGAGTCAATGTTTTACCGATCAGCGAATCCATACGGCTAGGAGCAATTCCTGTCCCCGGGCGTTTCGCATCTAAATCATCCGCAGAGATAACAGTCCCAGCCTTAAGATCTCTTGCGGCAATTATGCTTCTGCGCATTTTCTTTTTCTGCTCAATCTCGGCTTCCATCAACACTCGTTCCTTATGCCCCATAGCCTCATATATATTATTGCATCCTCTCACGAGATTCTTCAGATCCCCGGGTTCCATGGCCATTTGATTGTCCATACCAATTTTCTTATGGTCAAGGGTGAGATGCTTCTCTATCAATACGGCACCCAGAGCGGTCGCGGCGTTTGCAATTTCACAACCTATACTATGATCCGAAAAACCTATCGGATAGTTCGGAAATAAATCTCTCAGTCCAATAATATTGTTAAGATGGATGGTGTTCAAATCTGGAGGATAGATTGAAATACAGTGCAGCAAGCAAATTTGTGAGTTTCCAACCTCCTCTATTGTCTCCACGGCTTTTTTCACTTCCTCCATTGTACTCATGCCTGTACTCAACACTATCGGAGCATTCTTCTTGCCTACGTAACGCAAATAAGGATAGTTGTTCAAATCCATTGAGGCGATTTTCACGAAGGGAGCGCCGCACTCATCGAGTAAAAAATCCACCTCTCTTTTCGAATAGGGAGTAGAAGAGAACTGAATACCTTGCTGACGGCAATAGTTCGCCATACTCTTCAGTTCTTCCTCGCTCAACGAGAACCTCAAAAAGAAACGTTTAGAGATAGGATTCTCTTTATAATACTCAGCGGCATAAAGCGATTCCGCCGACCATGACTGAAATTTCACGCAATGGCAACCAGCCTCGGCAGCAGCGTCAACCATAGCTCTCGCCAAGTCCACATCACCGTTATGGCTGCTGTTTACCTCTGCCACAATGTATGGTTTCCCATAGTCCTCCAGGACCATACCGTCTCTTAATGTCAATCTTGCCATATCTTTATAAATCTATTGGTTCAATGATCATTTCGCTACTAAACAGTTCTCTATCGATGAAAGGATATTGATCCTCGATTGGCTTGTTCACGAATTTGCGTCGTGAGTTGAAAGCGGCGGACGTGCGGATATAATCCTGTTCCTCCACGGCCATGACTTCGCAAATGACAGGACCATCCTCTTTCATCAGTCGCACGATTCCTTCTTCCAATGTAGTTGTTCCTTCAATCCTCATATATTTGATATCGAAACATTCAGCCAGCTTCTGGAAGTTGGGCACCCCAACACCATCCTCTGGATTTGTTCCAATGGTCCTTCGTCTGAAAAGTTCCTTTTGGCGTTTCCATATCACGGAGTAAACATTATTGTTCACCACCACAATCCTGATGGGCATCTTGTTATAAGCGATGGTCTGCAATTCCTGAAGATTCATCATGATGGAACCATCGCCATTGATAGTGGTAACCGGATGACCACAGGCAAAGTATGCTCCCATTGCGGCGGGAAGGGCTACACCCATGCAACCTTGTGAGGCGGGATGCAACATGCGTTGGCCTTTTTTGAAGTCTATCGTAGAAGGCACAAGCAATTCCTCGATGCCGGCGTCACTCAGTACCACGGCATTATCTTCCAAGTGCCTAGAAAGGACTTCACAGAGGTTATAGATATCGACCTTATCGCTATGCTTATAAATATCTTCACACTTGGGGAATATCAACTTCCAATGCTTGCATTTGTCCGTCCAGGCCTCGTTTGTTTGCTTGAGTTCCTTACCGAGCAATTCTTGAATGAATGATTTAGCGTCATCAATGATGAGCTTATCAATCTTGATTGTATTCTTATCCTGTTCTTCCTTGCGGATGTCAACTACAACCATCTTGGCCGCTCTAGCGAACTTCTCATACTCAGAACCAGTGGTAATGGTGGATAGCCGACAACCGATGGAAATGACCAAGTCTGAATTCTGGATCGCAAAGTTTGCGCAACGGTTATTGCCGAGCACACCGACAGTACCAATACCCAGCTCATTGGCGGTTCCATAAATATCTACCGCCGAGTTTGAGAACACGACTGGAATCCGTGTCTTCCTTACTAATTCCTCAAAATCCTCCACAGCATGAGCCGCTCTCACGCCATTGCCGATTAAGAAAACTGGCCTCTCTGCCTTTTCTATCATAGCGGTGACATCATCTATCTCCTTACCCCTTCGCTCTTGGCTCTTAGTCCTGACATCGGGTGACCAACGGTCAAGTTCCGTTTCTTCCACCCGCATGTTCTGCACATCCACTGGAATATCCAACCATACTGGACCATTGAATCCTTCCTTGGCATAGTAAATGGCCTTGTCCATCTCCACCCCAATATTTTGGGGGTCCATCACAAAGCTGGCATACTTCGTGATGGGCTTCACCAAAGGAATCACATTGGCTTCCTGCTGGCCGTAGGTTCTCACCGTCTTGCCTGTGTACCCCACCGTTTCCCTCAGCTTGTTCTGACCCGATATATAAACCACAGGAATGCCATCCTGCCATGCGTTCAGCACTCCGGTAATAGCATTTGTCGAAGCACATCCTGTAGAAATAATACAAGCGCCCAGATTCTCACTATACTGGGAATAGGCGTTCGCTGCAAAAGCCGCAGCCTGCTCGTGGTGAACCGACACAGACTGTAGTTCTTCGTTTTTAGCTATCGCATCCGAGAGATACAGTATCCCTCGACCCGTTATCAAGAATACGGTCTTCACGCCTTCCTCCACAAGCCTATTTATCACGTAGTCCGCTACTCTTTCCATTATTCTTTTGGTTTGAACTGATTCAACACATCGGGAATTGCCACGGTGAACTCAGCCTCACAGGCTAGCTCACCATCCACGTACCCCTTTGAGCTACCAATCGCCACACCTCTACGGTACATCTTGCAGGTCGACTCAATATCAAGTCTCATCCCCGGAACTATCTTCTTTTTGAAGTGCGCATTGTTAACGGTAACAAAACTAGTCTTCTTACCCTTATTCCCCGGTAGCGATAAAAATGTCATCAAGAACATCTGTGTCAAGGCCTCTATTTGAATAAAACCCGGGACATTCGGCTCGTCAGGGAAATGACAAGGGAAAAACCATTCATTAAAAGAAAAATTCTTGTATCCTTTGGCGAACTTCCCCGGAACAAGCTCGCACACGTAATCAATGAATAAACAAGGATATCTATTTTGCTGATATTGCTGAATCATGAAAACATCCAGATCTCTTATTATAATACCATCCATAGTCTATTGTTTTTTAGGAGTTAATACTATTTTAGCGGGAACACCAAACACCGTGCTCCCTTCTTTCACTCTACGCAAGACGACACTACCAGCCCCAACCGTGGAATTATCCTCCACAATTCCAGAAGGAAGCACAAAGCTAGAGGTGTGTAATGTCACACATTCTCCAATTCTTGATCCACCACCACAATCTGCCAACGCATTTATATGGCTCCAATCTCCGATCACTACATCATGTCCTATAATAGCATAAGGCTGTACGACGACAAAATCACCAATACTCACATCACAGTGAATCCGAGCACCAGATAAAAGAATGCAACCTTTACCGATTTTCGTATTCATTGATATATATGTGTCTTTATGTATCAAGGTTAAAAAATCACCACCCCTAGATAGAATAGACTCACAAACCTTCTTCTTTATAGTGACCGTACCTAACGCACAAACAAATACATCATCAGGCTTTATGGAATAACTATCAATACGATCTATGACAGGAGGATAATTAGAAAATGTATCCAAAGCGTCCAATCGATCATCCAAAAAACCTTTTACAATAAAATCCTTTCCATACCCTATAGATTCCAAAGCTGAATTATATACCTCACGCCCGAACCCACCGGCTCCTATTATCAATAAATTCCTCATCCTAAATATCTTATTCTTTTCGAAAAGGATATGTTACATTATTTTCCACATTCTCACGCTTAACGACTTTCCATATTGTCAAGAAAAAGATCCTCAAGTCCACCATGAAAGAAACGTGATCTACATACCAGACATCCAACTCAAACTTTTTTTCCCAAGATATAGCTGTACGACCATTTACTTGTGCCCATCCAGTAATACCGGGACACACTTCATGACGCCGTGCCTGCTCCTTACTATAGAGAGGAAGATATTGTACTAACAACGGACGAGGCCCGATCAACGCCATATCTCCTTTCAACACATTGATCAATTGCGGTAACTCATCGATCGAGGTTGAACGGACAAACTTACCTACTTTCGTAAGCCGGTCAGCGTCAAGCAACAAATTCCCATCAGCACCCCGCTCATCCGTCATTGTCTTGAACTTGATGACCTTGAAGATCTTACCATTCTTACCCGGACGCTCCTGTAAGAAAAATACGCCGGCACCCTTGTTGGCAAAATGTAACCATACGGTAATCAGTAATAATATCGGCCAGATCATAGCCAATGCACAGAACACGAGGATGAAATCGATCATCCTCTTAAAGAAGTTTTTATACATAATAACTGAATAATTACAAGGACTCACTACCTACCAAATTACAAACGAATCGCAGGTAACTCTTCCCAATTAATTTCCGCATCCGCTTCTTTTACGCTACAAAAATCAAAATCGGAAATATATCTCGTAAACTTCTTAAAACAGGAATTCAAGCCTACATAATTCTTAAAATACCTTGTAAGAGCAGATTCGCCTTCTAGAATCGCAAACGTACGTGCCTGCTCTTTATCAAAATCCCTAATATGGAAATAAGTCATAACATAATCAGAATCAACCGTCAATGCCTTTATCTTAGAATACGGGAACAGACGAAAGTAACCTCCCCCTGAATATACGATTTCACGTCCCCATATTGTAGATGGAGCTATCGGAAACTCTTTGATAGATACTCCATCTATCTCTATTTTACTAGGGAACTTACTTTTATACTCCGGGAAACCGCCAAAACTGCGACTGGTAGGAAAGATCGAACAATCATATAAAATACCAGCCTCCGCAAGAACAGACAAAATCCAACAATTCTCACTCGTGATAGAAAACGCGGGCGCACGATAAGCCGTTACCTTCTGGCCGATACAATCCTCTATCGCATTCAACGCTTTATAGGTATCCTCCTTAATTTCTTTTTCCGTTGGCTGTTTCCAAAAAGTATGGGAAAACGAATGACACCCAATATGATGTCCTCGCTCCGCTATACTTCTAACGACTGCCGGATTTGAGACAGCCACTTCTCCCAAAATAAAGAAAGTCGCTTTGGTTCCTTTTTCTTCCAATAAATCCAGTACCGTCCGAAGGTATTTATCCAAACGTGGTTCCCAATCCGATCTGTCCCCTAACTTACAATAATCGTATCCCCACCAATCCTCTATATCAAACGTCAGAATCTTCATAATAAATCGTAATTTGATAGATTCACGTCCCAATTCTTTATATCATATAGAGTATCATCAAAATATGATTTGTCAATTAAATTACAAGTAAAATGAAAATGTTTAGGTTCAAATCTATGAGGCATCTTAATCAATGAAACCGGAACAAAATTTAAATCCCCCACATACATGATCAAATCAATATCCTTTGATCGCTCTTGGTATATGGATCGTACCGCAAACTCAAAATTTGAGCGGTTCATAGGATATACATCTAAAAGAAAAGCGGTCTTAACTGGATTAAAATTTTGATGGCGATCTTTATGATCCTCTATTCGATAAACATACTTACAGCCTTTTATATCCCGTATCTCATATTGCCCCTTATTCCATCTATAACGGACTTTATCGAAAGACTCACGATCCTTCTCAAAAACAAAGGAACGAATCTTTTTCCCTTTGGATAAATGGGACATCTTGATCAGAGACCAAGAAAAAAGTCTAAAGAAAGGATCAAGCCATCTCATCCTCGGAATGATCGGACCAATCTTGATCGGAAGGATATAAGTGGTCAAACGGCCTATATCTTTTACCTTAAACCCTTTTATCATAACCGGATAAGACTCGTCATTCGGAAAACCAAACAACAACTTACACCCTATACTTCGGAGACAAGGCCAACAAGCCCTTTCCGTCTCATAAAAAGTAAAGAAATCCCGATATTCCTTTTTTACCATTGAATCAAACCCTAGAGCCGCAATGAATTTTTCCCCTTGTTTCTTATAATAAAAAGGCATATATACATAATAAGCGACTAAGAGACCCTTGTCATACATCAAACTATGTACGGAATATCCCAAAGGAGCATTAAAGCACTCCTCACGAACCGTAAGGATATCTCTTCGCAAGCCAAATACCTCGAAAAAGAGTGTATTTATGGACTTTATCTCTGAATCGGATAATTCTCCGGTTTTTTTCACGACCGAATCCATATCACAGTTTTTGCGTTAATACCCTTTCTATATCCTCGAAACACTTCATCCCGGAGATCTCCTCCGGATCGAACTCGACACCAAACTCGGATTCCAACTCAACGATCAAATTCAAATGACGCAAGGAATCCCATTTATCACAATTCTGTTGGGATAACGCTTTTGTCGCACTCTCCAATCCTAACACGTTCTTTAATACGCACAATATCTTTTCTTCCATACTATCAATATGTTATTTTATAATAAGATGGGATTTTTATCTCCGCACCCATTTCTAGATGGTAGAACTTGCTTCCATCCTTATCATGGCCATCCAAAATGAAATCGGCTTGCTCATAGAAGCCTGAGACTTGCATATTCTTGGATGTCGGAACATAAGACGCTTTTACGAGCTTAACACTACTATTCCTCAACATGTTAAGAATACCGGACAAGAACGCCTCTTCTATCCGCTTGCCTAAAATCCGGCAACTGAGCAAGAAACTATCAATTTCATAACCCCCATCGATAGGTCTCAACAAGACCGCTCCGGTTATCCCATTATCCCCGAAACGATCCTTGACGGAAAGGCAATAGATCAACCAGCCCCCGGAAAAAAATCCCATGAGATCCATCTCCGAATACCTACGGGTCGTCAAGTTGAACTGGTTTGTCTTCTGGGTCATCTGGGCGATACGGGAAACATTGAACGAGCTCATCGGTTCAATCCTCATCTCGATCTCCAGACTCTGTAGATACTGATCGAAATCCACAAATTTCTTTCGCTCCTGTGTACGGCTCGCATTCGCCTTGTACTGCTCGGTCTTCCGCCGATCCTCCTCCGTCACCGAATAGACACGGAAATAACGATCCGACAAGGAGATCAAGAAATCGGGTAGCATATAAGGCTGTTTTGGAAACTCGGGAACCTCCACCATCGGAAGCATTTGGCGGACCAACTCACGCTCCGTCGGGTTATCATCCACGAAGACGAGACTGTCCAGACCTATGTTCAGCTCCTCCGAAAGCTCCCTTATGTTATCCGCCTTGTTCCGCCAATTAATACGCCAAGCCGAGAAATGTTCCTTCCGTAACAACACGAAAGGATTCTTCTCCCACAAATCCAACACGTCCCGCTCGTTGTTCTTGCTACAGATCGTCAGTATGACACCTCTCTTGGCCAGTTCCAACAAGCCTTCCTGAAAATACAGGAACGCCTTGCCCGGATAATCACCTCCTATCTTTATTCCATCTATACCGTCCTCCCCGAGGACCCCCCCCCAAAGCGTATTGTCCAGATCCAATACCAGACACTTCTTCCGGCAGAGGCTTATCTCCCTCAAACGATCCTCAAACCAGCAAGAAAAGTCGGAAGCCAGCTTAGGGTTAATGCCCATTTGGGAAATAAAATAGAAACGCCAGTCAAATAATTGGCTGGAAGAATAACGGCGAGTGAAATCCGGCAGATCCACATACCGGACATTACTCCTCTCCGAGGCGAGCGAGCGTAGATACTTGTTATAGGTCTCTATGCTCTCCTGTACCTCCCATTCTGAACCGGCCCATTGAAACGGACAAAGATCAACCAAGGAGAAGACCAGCACGCTCTTATGTGCCGGTATCTTTTCTATTACCCACCTCAACTTATCGATATAGGACAACACCTCCTCCGCCACACGGCACCTATCAAACCCGAAAGGAACCTGGTAGAACCATATATAGCGATCCGCCCCCTCTTCCAGCGAGGAGATATCCCCATAGCCGGAGTAACAAGCATCCAGATTCCCGAACAAAGGCTCAAGCGTGTTGTTCCGAAATATATAATATCTCATCTTAATATTCTATCAGCTTTGAGATTCTTAGATTTTCCAAGGAAAGATAAGCCGTTCCCCAAGCCAAGCCCGCCCCAAAACCGGCCATAAGCACATGCCGCCGTCTAGGGAAACTGCCGTCATACATGGTATGGACCATGTTCAAGGGAATGGAGGCGGCACTGGTATTGCCAAAATACTCCAAGCTATACGGCACCCTATCCACGGGAACCTCAATTTCTTGGCGAAGAAATCCGTCATGAAACGGTTGGCCTGGTGGAAATGGATCATATCCACATCTTCGATCCTCATATCCAAGATTTTCAATATCTCCTTTATGCCCGAGGGAACAACCCGCAAACCAAAATTGAAGACATCCATTCCACGCATGTGCAACTGCTCACCGCCAAGGATATTCCCCTCCTCATCCACTTTTCGCTCAAATCCCTCTGCGCTACTAGGATTCCGGTATCCCCCGTACGGCACGCGGAGCATATCCGAGCCACCCCCATCAGAATGAAGCACGAAACAGGAGGGGCCATACCCATCTCCTTTCTCTATCAACGTGGCGGTTCCGGCGTCGCCGAACAACGGTGTCGTCACCTTGTCATGATCCGATACGGTCTTGGACATGGTCTCTCCCACCAGCAAAAGGACACGCCCTATCCCATCCTGCGAGGCCAAGGAATAAGCGATGGACAGTCCATACACATATCCGGAACAGGCCATGTTGATATCAAACGCCATCACCGTTTTTGGCAAGCCCAAACGATCCTGCAAGGAAGGCGCCGTGGACGGTTGGCGGTAATCCGGGGTCTGGGAGATAAAGATCAGAGCACCGATAGAGTCACGGTCGATGCCACGCTCCGAGAGCAACCGCTCCGCGGCCTTGCCGCAAAGATCGGAGGAACAGACATCCCGCTCCGCTATCCTCCTCTCACGAATACCGATGGAATGGATGGTCTTATCCAAATCCTCCTTGGGAATCAAATTATCCAGTTCGGAATTCCGCACAACCTTTTTTGGGACACAAGCTGAGACCGAATGAATCCCCACATCTATATATTTCAGTATCGCCATAGCCTATAAAACCGTAAATCCGCCATCGACAACAAGGCTGGCGCCCGTGGTGAAACCGCTTGCATCCGACAAGAAATAAATGATGGCCCACGCTATCTCTTCCGGACGGCCATATCTTTTCAACGGATATTGACTCTTATCCTTTTCTAAATCATCTTCCGTGAATGCCTCCCCATGAATCAACGGCGTCTCCGTCATACCCGGTAAAACACAGTTCACCCGAATTTTCTTTGAGACCAAATCCATCGCCATGCTTTTCGCCATCGCAGATACAGCACCTTTCGAGGCCGCGTAAATCGAATTCGCATGATGCGCCGTGACCGGACCATCTATCGACGAAAGAAAAACTATAGACGCGCCTTTCGGCATCCTTTTTGCCTTTATCAAGTATTTAGACAATAAAGTAGGGGCATAGAAATTTATATCAAAGATTTCCTCTATATCACGTTTAGAGATAAAAGGAAAAGGTATGGTTTTAACCATTCCAGCCGCATTGACCAACCCATCTATCTCTGGAATATCTTTGACCAAGCTTCTAATTCCATCCTCAGAAGAAAGATCCGCTTTTAATAATGAATGCTCCCTCCCTTCCAGTAAGGAGAATGTCTCCTCTAAACGGGACATATCCCGTCCCGTAATCACGACCCGAGCCCCTAATCTGGAACACTCGATGGCCGTAGCCTTTCCGATACCTGAAGACGCTCCTGTCACCAAGATCGTCTTTCCCTCCAATGAATATGGATTATAACTCATAATTATTTATATTTCTACCAAGTCACTTATCACTACATTCTCATCCAACTCGAAATAACCGGTTCCCCAAGACAGGCCAACCCCGAATCCACAAACCGCGATCTTACTCCTCCGTGCTCTCAATGCACAGGCCGTCACCAAAGTCAACGGTATGGAGGCACTGCTCGTATTGCCAAAAAGAGGCATGGAGTAAGGCACCTTCTCCTCCGGAAGCTTCAATTTCTTCCGGATCTTATTATTCATGAAATAATTAGCTTGGTGCATCACGAAATAATCCAAAGACTCCCGATCCAACGAGAAGCGATCCATCAACAGGTTGAAACTCTGAGGGGCCCTCGTTATACCGAACGAGAAAACGCTCATGCCATCCATCTCCGTGTTCAAACGTGTCCTTCGTAAACCTTCCGAAGTCGTATAAACATCCAATGATTGGTTATCAAAAGGATGCCTATAGCCACCGTCACGGATAATGATAGCCTCATACCCGCTTCCATCCGTAGAAAAATGAAAGCGGACAGGCTCATATCCTTCTTGATACTCTAAAGCCGTGGCGGTTCCGGCATCCCCGAACAAGGGATAGGCGCTCTTATCCAACGGTGAGGACTGCAAATGGCAGATCTCCCCGGAAAGGAGCAAGCCCTTCTTTATCTGCCCGGAGGACAGCAGGGAGGTGATCACGCTCAGGCCATAAACCCAGCCAGAGCACCCCAAGGATATATCCATGGCATAACAGCTCTCGGGCAACCCTAAACGTTCCTGCAAGACGCAAGCCGTAGCCGGCAGGATATAATCCGCTGTTTGAGAGACAAACAACAAACATTCGATCTCTGATTTATCCCAACCTAGGTCTTCTATAAGACGTTCCGCGGCCGAATAGCAAAGATCAGAGGAGCAAACCCCGGGATCAGCGATACGCCTCTCCCTAACGGAGGTGGAGGCGATGTATTTCTCCGCCTCACCTTCCTCAAAATAGGGATAATCCTTATTGTACTCCACATGTCTCGGAACTCCGGCTGAGATGCCGGAGATCCGTACATTCCGAAATTCCAGAAAAGCCATCAGAGACGGGATTTAACGATTTCGTAAAGATCATTGATCGTTTGCGAATTACGCACGTCGTCACCCTTGATCTTCACGTCATACTCCTCGTCTATCATGGCGATCACGGACAAGGCCGTCAACGACGACCATTCCTCCAATTCCTTGAACTCCGTTTCCGGAGTAAACACGCTTGTCTCAGTATCATCGAACTGATCGGCGAAATTTTGAATGAATTCTTTTATTTCCATAATGTCATTACTTTTTTGATTAATAAATGAATCAATGAATCTGATAATATATTTTTCTTTAACTTCAATATAGGTCCGGACAAGAATCCATAGGTATAAATAATCGAGGCATCAAACCATGTGAATATATACTCATCGTTTTTCCTGTTCTTCAGCTTCTTGAGCACATAGTCGCAGATGGTCCATGGATACATCTTCAGAACGATCTTCCTGTCACCTACATAAATATCATTGAAGGTAAGCTCCCTCAAGACCCGCAGCTCCGCCATCGACGGGCGGGATGCCAAACGGAGCAGGGTAGGCACCCCTACGTCCCCGAAGAGAGAGGAGGGATCGTATCGCAATAAACCGGACTCCATTATAAGATCCAAGAAACCCTCCGTCAAGCGTAAGATATATTGATTTTTCTCCTTGGAAGCGGCGGATATGGTACCGGGCGAAAATTCGGGATATATCGTCCCGCCCTCCTCTCGATACCTCAACAGCGTGGTATCGTCCGAGGCCGAGAAATAATTCTCCAGCACATACACCAAGGCAAACAAGTTATAGGCATACTCCGGCTCATCAAGAAAATCCTCGAAATAATATCCCGCCTCATAATCCCCTATGCTCGCGATCGGATGGCGGGTCTCTTTCACCCCCAGGAAAAACGACAAGTAAGCGTTCGTGTCTTCCTCCCGACGCAATATATAGTTAAGCACACGGTTCGTATTGCCCTTCCAGCCGATATCCACGATCCCCGGCTTTTCGCTGCCCAAGAACCCCTCCTGCCGCAAATAGGATAATAGCAGGCGCCTAGCCTCCCCGGACTTCTCCAATAAAGTCATGGCCAAGGAAGAAGACCTTATCCTGTCATAAAACCGCACTCGCTTTCCCAAGTCCAAGGGCTCATCCAGCTCGTCCACACAAAAGACCTGCAGCATCTCGTCCTCCTCCAAGGCCAACGAGGAAAGCAACTGCCGAGGAGTATAGCCTATCGTATCGGAAAAGACCAGCTCAAACTCATAGTCCGACAAGTCATACAAACATGAAACGAAAACAACCTTTCTCGATATATAGAGATAATGAAAATCCATTCCCGGAAACAAAGGGCGCAGCCTCAACGCCATCCGATACCAGACGAAGCTATCCCTCGCCAGAAAAAACAGATTGTCAACGCCTCTATTCCTGGCGACACACAAGACATTATACACAAACAAGAAGTAAGGAACCAACAACACGTCCACGAAAAAATCCAAACGATCCGAACCGGGAAGGGACAATCGATAAGCCCGGGCCAATCCCGACAAATAAGAAGGCAGGAATTTCCCATGGGGAAATCGCATATCATTCTGCCACAGATTCTCTGAAGGGGTATAAGGAAGATAAATCCTCCTTGACCGTATAAGCATAGACTTAGGCACGTAATAATCGCTATATGTATTATCCCCTACATGCTTCCATGAGCATCTCGATATCTTCTCTTCCCTTTGAATATACCGGAATAAATTCCCGGAATGCTTTGTTAAGCCGATCTCTCCGGATACATATATACGATCCTCCTCTTCCCAGAAGCCAAACCTCCGCAATTGGAACCTCAGGAAATCGGAAGGCAAATACATATCCGATATGAACAATATCCGCTTTCCTCTTTTCCGGTAGTCCCGTATCAAATCCAAGACTTGCCGCACCGGAGATAAATTCTCACGCTCCACCTCCAGTTCCAACCGCTTAAGAGCTGGTATCGACAAATTCGGGAAAGATTCCAAGCTAAGATTACGGTATATATCATCCAAGGAGACATCCTCCTTGCCGGAATTTCTCCGCGCCGTTTTCTCCGCGCTCAAACGGGAATTGATCAAATCTTTCAGATAAGACCTATCAACCTCCCCCAAAGCACGATCAGCCCATATACGAAAGATATTATCAGAAGATCCACACTTCCGGACGAGACAGGTATCAAAAATGTCGAAAGAATACGTCTTTATCATCTCAAGGAATCATAAACCAGTTTCAATTGCTCCGCATATACCTCTTCCGTAAAAGAGTTTATGGCCTTCTCTTTCGCCCTATCCCGAATATCAGTTGTATCCATACTCAAGACCTTTTCCATCAATACGGTTAACTCATCATTGGTATTAAACAAGAATCCAGTTTTTCCATGTTCTATCAATTCCGGAGTACCACCTGAATTCCTACCTATAACCAAACAGTCATTTAACATTGCCTCAGCAGTTACCCGTCCAAATGCCTCGTATTTTGAGCACATTAGCAATGCGATCGCTTTACGCATAAGTTCTTTTGAATCATTTCGATACCCTAACAAAAACACTTTATTCTGAAGATTTTCCTTTTGAATAACAGTTTGAATCTTCTTAACAATATGAGCCGGTCCCGTACCTGCGATGTACAATTGAAGATCCCTGTCTTTCAACATCTTTGAAAAAGAATATATAGCGTCAAAAACACCCTTTTTCTCGCTCAAACTCCCGCAAAACAGAAAATAAGATTCCTTCTTTTCTCTTATATTATGAAGATTACGAACAGAGTCTACGGCATTATAAATAACTCTTGCTTTCGCTCCTTGAATATGAAAATGCTCTTTTACGGCCTCCGACACACAGATAATAGAATCTGACTCATTAAAATCTTTACATAATTTCTTAAACGGCTTAAATGGCCTCATATTAAAATCCAAATCCAAGAACTCTCTTATATGTAAAACATGCTTAATCGATTTACGACTTGCCACCTCTAAACCTATACTAGTTCGATTATCATTTGTATGAATAATATCTATTTTTTCATCATCTACAATTTTCAATATTCTATAATAAGAATACTTATTGAGCACCTTATAATAAAAAAACCTAACAATATACAACAAACACGAAGAAACACATCCATCATATACTGCACTATTAAATCTAAATGGTATAACTAAATATGCTATATTCATCTTATCTAATAAAAACAACAATGGCCCTTTTGAAGGAATCAATACCAAACTATTTTTTAAATCCAAAGACTTAATCAAATTCGCAAGAGAAAGGTTTGCACCATAAACTCCAGCATCATTCACAATAAAAAGTATATTCATATATTGGTCTTTCAAACTATAAACACTAAATTTCTGATATTTATTTAATCTAAATACCCATCATGCTTCATTAAAATATAACATATATATTTAATAAAAAGTATATAAATACTATAATCACATATTTTTCTTTATCAAAATATTAATCCTTCGATATAATACATTCTTATCATAACACATCACACATACCATAAACAAGATAAATCCCAATGAATAAAATTTATTAAGATGCCAAGTAAAAAAACAATTCATTAAAACAAAATACAAATAGAACAACAAACAGAAAGAAGAGACTGATGCTGTTTTATAAAACTTTATTATGACCCATCTAATAAATAAAGAAAAGGAAAAAGGAATAACAAAAACACCGACTATTCCAAAATCCAAATAATGATAAATAGCATTTGTATAAGCATAATTAGAAAAACTATCACCACCTATAAATATTCTTGTATCCTGAAACATAGCTGTAGTCTTTTCATAAATAGCAGGTATATCTATAGAAAATAAACGAAGAAACAATCTTAAATACCGATTAATTCCATCAAAACTAACTAATCCATAATGATAACCACCAATTTGAGATAAATAATCATTTTGTAACGCATAATCAAACAAACGATGAGGTAAAACCAAGTAAGTAACAAAATTTTCATTAAAAATAGAAGCTCCTTCTCTAATAGTATCCAATGAAAACTCCTGCATGTCAAACCTAAAAGCAGAAAAATAACTAATCACAACATATATAAACAAACTAAACACACATAACGAAAATACATATTTAAATTTAAGTTTAATTCCAGTTATCATAAAAACAAAAAACACAGCAAACAATAGAACTAAAAAGTTCGTTCTACCTCCACCTATAAGAGCATAATCCAATATATATATATATATATTATAATCATCCGATTATACACTCGCTTAAAAAACAAACAATAAGCTAATATAGCATTTGAGCAATAAAACAATGGAGGAGCAAAGAATGTATAAAAAACAAAATCTATGCTATAAAGATCATCATTTAGTATTTCAAAAGCATCAACTCCTACAAGATTCATAGACAATACTACATTCCAATATTTTACGAGGAGACTTCCTAATAAAATGATAGACACAAAAAGTATTATTAAATATTTTTTACTATAAATAAACCGATTCAAAGAACGAGAATATAAATATACCTTTTTGTCTAAACATATATTTTTATTAACTTTTACAGAAGAAAAACCTAATATAATAGCAGAAACATTTAGTAACATGATTACATATACTTCATCAGATACCGGATAAAGTCCATAAGGATTGAAAGTAGATATAACCAAAGATATAAACCATATAGTCCAAAAAGACAATATGATCTTTTTCGAAAAGCTATCCCTTATCATTCTTTTTATATACACATAAAAAAAGAGAAAAAACGCTATAATGAAAAACAACATATTCTTAATAAATCTCTGTTATAACACTTTATTTAGATATATATCCTAAATAAGTATTACTATTTTATTAAACCCTACAACCCTAATCGCCAGTTCCTATAAACTAACGACACAAAGCAAAACACTTCCACCCCTACGGCCATTACCGTAACCGTATACATAGTTATGCTTCCTGTCAGCCACAACAAGCCCATAGCCGTCAGAAAAAACAGACAATTTCCAACCATCACTCTCATATACACGGACGAATAGCCTAGCGGGACCAGACGATTTCCTCCAAGGAAACCATTGATAGATGTCAAGATCGCAGAGATTCCCAGCAATCGCATAATGACAGAAGCCTCTTCTATGTGTTCTCCGGCGAGAAGATACACCAACCAGTCACTACCGAAGAACATACTAATGTAGAAAAGTAAAGCGATCCCTACCGACAAGAACATCACATGATTGATAAAACGAATATTCTGTTCACGGGAGATCTTCGGGAAAACGGCTTGCGCTATCATGGAGGCTGGGAGTTTCATCAAAAGAAGCACCTTATCCGCCATATCATAAATGGAAACCTCCAACATCCCCAGAAAAGAACCGATCACCAATTTATTAACGTTCACATAAATCTGTGTGGACAGGATCGAAACAAATAAGGGCAAGCTCTCCTTATAGGCCGATCGCAATTCTCTTACCGGCATCAAGGAAAACCTTACTCTCTCTTTTTCCAACACGATATATAAAGAGAGACAACCCGCCAGTATAGCCCCGATCCCGTTTAACAAGGGGACCAGCAAATAATCCTCTTGCCGATGGACAAACAAGAATATAGCAACCACGAACAACAGGCGGGCAGATAGGTTCACGAATGTGATATATTTCATTTTCTCAATCCCCTGAAAGAACCAGATAGGTAACAGAAGCTCGTTGAATGTCAAAAGGAAAGAGAGGACATACACCCAATAATGATCCTCAAAGAACGGAACCATACTGATGACCGATAAATACAGGACTAGGCAAACAAGCCATAAAATGAACTTACACCAATAAATGGATGTGACGATCCGGGATAATCTTGCCCTATCCTGCTTGTAAATCGCCACGTTCCTCGCTCCGGACATATTGAACCCGAAGTTGATCACCAGCGATACATAGTTTATTATAGATTGAGCGAATATGATCACGCCATACAATTCCAAGCCTATAACCCGAAGCAAGTAAGGATAGGTAAGCAATGGAAATAGAATAGCGAATACCTGCAGCAAACTCAGATAGGAAAAATTAGCCAGTATGGTCTTATTCCTTCCCAGCCTCTCTTGTAAAGCCATCATCTAAAGATTCAATCCCTACCGAAGATATCCCTCGTATAGACCTTTCCCAACACATCGTCCAGACAATCATCATAACGATTGGCTATGATGGCGTGGCTCATCTCCTTGAAACGGGCGAAATCATTCACCACGGCACTGCCGAAGAAAGAACTCCCGTCTTCCAATGCAGGCTCATAGACGATCACCTTGGCCCCTTTCGCCTTGATACGTTTCATCACGCCTTGAATAGAGGACTGGCGAAAATTGTCACTGTTCGATTTCATCGTCAAACGGTATACACCCACGACGCATTCTCGCTCTTCGGAGCACCGGAAACTGTTCCTCTCGCTATAATCGTAGTAGCCGGCCTTGCGCAACACCTGGTCCGCAATGAAATCCTTACGGGTATGATTGCTCTCCACGATCGCGGTCATCATATTCTGGGGAACATCCTGATAATTGGCGAGCAACTGCTTGGTGTCCTTCGGCAGACAGTAGCCCCCATAACCAAAGCTGGGGTTGTTATAATGCGTGCCAATACGAGGATCCAGCCCCACGCCCTTGATGATGGCACTCGAATCCAAACCTTTCACTTCTGCATAGGTGTCCAACTCGTTAAAATAACTTACACGCAAAGCCAGATAGGTATTAGCAAACAACTTCACGGCCTCGGCCTCCTTCATTCCCATGAATAGCGCCGGAATATCCTGTTTAATGGCACCTTCTTGAAGCAGGGCGGCGAACGTGTGGGCAGCCTTCTCCAAACCCGGAATATCCGCAATCCTCTCGATCGCCTCATTCTCCGCATTGAATTGCTCATCGCTTAGCAATTTGGGATAACCAACGATTATACGGCTGGGATAAAGATTGTCATAAAGCGCCTTGCTCTCACGCAAAAACTCCGGAGAAAACAGCAGATTGAGTCGCTCAATACCCTTTTGGGCGTATCTCAGATAAAGACTCCGGCAATATCCGACCGGAATGGTCGACTTGATCACCATCACCGCCCTTGGATTAACACTCAATACCAGATCGATCACATCCTCAATATGGTGCGTATCAAAATAGTTCTTCACCGGATCATAATTGGTAGGAGCCGCAATAACGATGAAATCGGCATCACGATAAGCGGACGCTCCATCAAGCGTAGCCGTCAAGTTCAACTCCTTCTCCTTTAGGTATTTTTCGATATACTCATCCTGAATAGGAGATTGCTTCCGGTTTAGCGTCTCCACCTTCTCCGGTATAACGTCAACCGCAGTGACCGGATGATGCTGTGCCAACAGCGTAGCAATACTCAACCCGACATAACCGGTTCCAGCTACAGCAATTTTGATTTCCTCTGACATAATGATTATTGTATATAAGTAGTCACTTCAGATCCGTAACAGACCCAAAGCATTTGTTTTGACTAAAAAAATATCCTAGGTTCATCCACCATGTATCTTAGGTACGTTGGTAAAATATCTTAGGTTAGTGGCGCAAGTCACCTAAGATTGCTCATGGGTGTCTATCGCCCCATTGCCCATCTCATCGGACGGCATTTCCTTATGAGTGCCTTTCAGATGGAAATCAAGATCACCTTACGTAAGGTCTCTTTTATCGAATTTAGCACGTCCGCTTTCATTAATTTATGACAATTATTTTTCCTCTAGAGTAAATATACGAAATTTCATGCTAATTGCCAACCATCAATCAAAATCATTATACCATAATTGAGTTTATTACTTTTCCAGCGCTTCATATTTGGAGTTCATGTCAGCTGGGGCAAGCCTTCCACCTCGCCAGCGTGCCATACATGGTAATCCGCCATGGGAAGCCCGGGGACGGTCAATAGCTTGTAATCCGTCTCGTCCCTCCTCAAGATATGTTTACGGGCGTACAAACGGAGTGAGCGATCCGTAACGGACACCATCACGATCGGGAACGGATAAGCGAACAGGCGCAGCGGCGTAGTCTCGCTATCCGGAAACAAC
>ERZ859817.351-NODE-351-length-33429-cov-3.241356_pt1 | contig 33429 bp, 26 predicted proteins | sample MGYA00509986_ERZ859817 | MGnify/ENA primary metagenome ERZ859817 (study PRJEB30046, sample SAMN00715155) | human gut metagenome | study: EMG produced TPA metagenomics assembly of the A metagenome-wide association study of gut microbiota in type 2...
GCGTTTTACGCCACGTACTACTGATTTAGCGTGATAAATCATCTGATCGAGAGTAATAGGCAATGTAGTCACATTACCCGCCATCACGTTCGAAGCGGAGTCGCCTACCAAAATTACGTCCATTCCCGCACCATCTACGATCTGTCTCATTGTGTAGTCGTAAGCTGTCAGCATAGATACTTTTTCGCCTCTCTGTTTCATTTCAACCAGGCGATGAGTAGTCACCTTTCTTGTGTCATCTGATATATAACCAGCCATGTTTCTTAAATTTTAAATTAAAACTAGAAATTAAATAAGGCGTCAACGCCATCAAAAATTGCGGCAAAGTTATAACATTTCTTTCATAAGTGAGAAAGAAAAAGAAAAAATCCTTTCAAACACCTCCCCAAGTTAATGAGAAGGCGGCCAAAAAGACAAATTAAGAAGATAATAAGAAAGAACTAACGGTGCAAGGCCAATAAGTGTTCAAAGGTCATTTCCGAAAAGTCATCTATTATATAATGTGCTTTTCCGGTGATGGCCTCTCTTGTATTGGTAGTGGCAAGACCGATAACAGTGGCACCGGAAGTCATTCCGGCTTGCAGACCGTGGAAGGAGTCTTCGAACACGTACGAGTTTTCGGGAGTAGCACCGAATATTTCCATACCGAGCAGGAAACAGTCGGGAGCGGGTTTAGAACGGGCAAACATTTCTCCGGTCAGGATGCGGTCTACCATTCCTTTAAATTCGGGATGGGCGTTATAGACGTTTTGCATCTTCTCTTCGTTGGAGCTGGTTACAACGGCTATTTTTGCTCCGTGTTTACGAAGATCGGCAATAAAAGCTTCTACACCGGGGATGTACTCATAGGACATGCTTTTCTCATAAATATTGAGTCCGGCCGTAATCTCTTGTTGAGCTTCGGGGAGGTCCGAGAAATATTTCTCGTAAATCTGGGTCAGCGTCTGTCCCTTGATGCGACGGCCGAAGTCTTCTTCATTCAGATATTTACGTCCTTGTTCATCCCAGAAAACAGTGTACTGTGTTTCCGTATCCATGATGACACCATCAAAATCGAACAGTGCCGCAATTGTCTTTGTTGTATCCATACGTAATCTTTCTTTTTACCTAAAACGTTAAACCTTGTGTATTGAATTGTGCAAAGTTCCGAATAATCATCGAATCAGGCAAATAATTCGTACCTTTGCCCCACTTAAAAAAACGTAACATTCGTTTTCATCCAACAATCCATACGAGCGCATGAGCAAAAACGATCCGCACATATTAGGAAAAGAAAGCATCGGTAAGCTACTGTTGCAATACTCCATTCCCGCTATCATCGGGATGACAATCACGTCTATCTATAATATCATCGACAGCATCTTCATCGGTCACGGTGTGGGTGCGATGGCTATTGCCGGACTGGCAGTGAGCTTTCCTCTGATGAATCTGGTCGTTGCTTTCTGTACACTCGTTTCGGCGGGTGGTTCTACCATCGCTTCTATTCGCCTGGGACAGAAAGATATGAAAGGGGCTACGGAGATTCTGTCACATACGCTGATGCTCTGTATCACAAATTCTTTCTTTTTCGGTATCCTGTCTTTTATCTTTCTTGATGATATACTGACTTTCTTTGGTGCCAGTCCCGACACACTGCCTTATGCACGGAGTTTTATGCAGGTGATTTTATTGGGAACTCCCATCACATACACGATGATCGGCCTGAATAATGTGATGCGTGCCACCGGATATCCGAAGAAAGCGATGCTTACTTCTATGGTAACGGTAGTAGCAAATATCATCCTCGCTCCTATCTTTATCTTTCACTTTGAATGGGGAATGCGGGGAGCGGCTACAGCAACGGTTATCTCACAGCTGATCGGAATGGTATGGGTGGTGAGCCACTTCTGCAAGAAAGACAGTACGGTGCATTTTGAGGGAAAGGTCTGGAAAATGAAAGGAAGGATTGTAGAGAGTATTTTCGCTATCGGCATGTCTCCTTTCCTGATGAATGTCTGTGCTTGTGCCATCGTTATCGTGATTAATAATAGTTTGCAGGAACATGGAGGCGACATGGCTATCGGTGCTTACGGAATCATCAACCGATTGCTGACGCTTTATGTCATGATCGTATTGGGACTGACGATGGGCATGCAGCCGATTGTAGGCTACAACTTCGGAGCACAGAAGATAGACCGGGTGAAACAGACGCTAAAGCTGGGAATTATTTCCGGTGTAGTGATTACAAGCAGTGGCTTTCTGATTTGCGAGTTTTTCCCTCATGCAGTATCGGCAGTCTTCACGGATAGTGATGAGTTAATCGGACTTGCGGTGGACGGTCTTCGGTTGACTGTACTTATGTTCCCGTTTGTAGGAGCACAGATTGTAATCGGTAACTTCTTCCAAAGTATAGGCAAAGTAAAAATAAGTATTTTCCTTTCGTTGACGCGGCAGTTGCTTTATTTGCTGCCTTGCCTGTTGTTATTCCCGCATTGGTGGGGACTGAAGGGAATATGGATCAGTCTGCCGGTATCGGACTCTTTAGCATTTATTACGGCAGTTATCAGTCTGATGATTTATATAAAGAAAGTATCGAAAGAACATCCGATAGCGGATAAAGTGGCGGAATAAAGCAAAAAGGACGCTATGCTAAAAGATATATCAGTATGAAAAATATTTAGGCACGAATACACGGATTAAGATTACTTCTGCAATGAATGCATCTCATAAAAGCCGCGTTAATCCGTGCCTAAAAGATAATAATATTCTTATTCGCTCTTTATACTTTTCACCGGATTCTCATTGGCGATGTGCCACGCTTTCAACACAACGCAAACTACGATCAGCAATAAGACAAACAGCGCCGTACCCACAAACAATAACGGGTTCATATAAATCTGTTCGGCAAACTGGTCAAGCCATGCCTTTCCGACAAAATAGGAAACAATGGTACCAATCAATATGGAGGATGCGGAGACATACAGAATCTCGCGTATCAACAGACGCAAAATATGAGAAGCTTCGGCTCCATTCACTTTCCGGATAGCTATTTCTTTGCTTCGACGTTGCGTTTCATCATTCACATATCCGATCAATCCCATTATTACAATCAGCAGAATAAAGCTTGAAGTGATCCAGACTGAATTACGGAAACGATATACACTCTTGTATATATCCTTTATCATACCGTCTACAGAACTGAAATGCAAGGCTACATTCGGAAATGTCTTATCGGCAAACTCGTTCAGACGTTTCAGATTTTCATCATACGGCTCTTTCAAACGGACATCAAATACATGATTGGTATTCTCCGATCCTATCAAGACAATAGGTGCCTGAGTTGAAAAGAAGCTATAGTTGCGGACATCCCGGAAGACACCGACAATCGTACCCTGTATATCATTCAGTTTCTTTCCTACCGCCCCATCTGTCCATTTCATCAGACGTACCAACTCTTCATTCACCAATAAATCGTCCTGTTTCTTAAGAGTGCTGCCTTCGATAATCTTTATTCCCATTACTTCGGGATAGTTATAACTGCAATAATTAAAGTTAAGTGTAGCGATTCTTTTACCGTCATTACTCATCAGTCCGCGTGTCCAGTACTGTCCGATTACTCCGCTTGTAGCAACAGCCACTCCCTCTACCATAGGCTGGCGACGCAGTTCATCGGTGACATGCTCTACCGTTTCTTTCGGCAACCAGGTTCCTGCCTGAACCAGTCCCGGAACGTTTATTCCCATATCGCGGCTCATCAGATGGTTGTATTGCAGGAGCGTTACCAGCAACAGCCCCAAAACAAATGAGACACCTGTGAACTGTATAAACAATAACGAACGTTTCCAACCCGTTTTACCATCAGAGTAACGACGGAACACCTGCGTGACTGGTATACGCGAAAACAGCCGTCCCGGTATGCCACCTGCCAAAAGGAAAAGTATCACAATCGTAAGCAAAGGCACCCATAGTGTCTCCCACGCAAAAAGTGAGGATAGACGGACAGAAAGCAAATCTTCGATTATTTCATGTGCGTTGACTATCAGCAGAAGACTAAGAAGTACGGAAAAGATAACAAGGATTCCTGTTTCTGCCAAAAACATGCCGAAGATATTTCCGGAACTGGCACCACTGCATTTATGTACTCCTACTCCTTTGGCACGACGGCTTAGGGTGGCAATAGATATCAGCATATAATTCATGATGGCCACAAAGAAGATAGCGAATCCCAGAAAGCCATATATGATCAAACGCTTCTGCACATCGGAAGATATCAAATGATACTTCACCAATGGGATGACACTGAAATTCATTTTCCAGTCATCATACTGGGCAGGAGTGTATTTTTCGATTACCCGTTGGATGTTGTCATTCACCTTGTCAATATCCGCAGCATTACGCAGGCGAAGAAACGTGTAAAAGACATCATTTCCCTTCCAGCCATATCCTCCCTGATATCCTCCATCCCGATGGATGGAGACAACAAAGTCGTGAGTGAGCACCGTATTCTCCGGCATATCCTTGTATACACCACGAATAGTAAAATCATTTTGCCTGTCTGCTTTAAGAATTTTACCGATAGGGTCCGCATCTCCAAACGTTTCACGGGCAAAATGCTCTGACACAAACACACTTCCCGGCATGATCATATCTTTCGGGTTCCCTTTTAAGACAGGGATACCAAAAGTCTGGAAGAAACAAGTATCAGCGTATATATAGTTAACGTCCGATAATAATTTGTCTTCGTAATATATACTCATCCCTTGTCCGGTGAGGACACAACTGGCAAACTCTATTTCTTCGGGCATATCCTGCGCCAAAGTAGATGCAACCACATCAAAAAGTGTGTAATCATAATTGTTGCCGTCGTCTCCCATTGTCTCCCCCGTGCTAAGGTTAGTGGTCAGGCAACGTGCAATAGCCAGTCGTTCCGGTTCCGGATAGCAACGTTCATAACTCAATTCAAACGCAATCTGCGAAAAGAGCAAAATACCAATAGTAAGTCCCAGCGAAAGAGAAATTACCCTGATGATATTTGTGCCGCGTTCGCGCAGTAAGTTTCGGATGCTATAATAGATTTGTCTCATTGTCGTTCCGGTTTATGCCGTTACACTTGCCACTACACTACCGTCAAACAGATGTACGGTACGATGTGCGAAACTCGCATCGTGCTGTGAGTGCGTTACCATGATAATGGTGGTTCCCTCCTTGTTCAGTTCTGTCAGCAGGTTCATTACTTCCGCGCCATTCTTGGAGTCCAGATTACCGGTAGGCTCATCGGCAAGGATAAGCTTTGGATTAGTCACTACCGCACGGGCAATTGCCACACGTTGTTGCTGACCGCCGGAAAGTTGTTGCGGGAAGTGTTTGGCACGGTGGCTGATATTCATCCTTTTCAAGATGTCTTCTACCATGCGGCGGCGTTCGGAAGATTTGATACCAAGATAGGTCAGCGGAAGTTCTACATTCTCAAAGACATTCAGTTCGTCTATCAGGTTAAAACTCTGAAATACAAAGCCCAGTTTGCCTTTGCGGACGCCGGTACGTTCCTTTTCTTTCAGTCCGGCAACTTCTTCTCCCAATAATCGGTAAGAACCTTCGGTTGGGTTATCCAATAAACCAAGAATATTCAGTAAGGTGGACTTGCCACAGCCCGAAGGTCCCATAATGGCAACAAACTCTCCTTCCTTTACTTCAAGGTTCACGTGATTTAATGCGACTGTCTCTACTTCGGTAGTACGGAATACTTTACTAATGTTTTCAATCTGTATCATCTTGTTCATTTATTATGTTGTTATACTTTTTATTTCTTCTTTATTCGCTCTTTATACTATTGACCGGGTTTTCATTGGCAATCTTCCATGATTTCCAAAGTACACATGCTACAATGACTGCCAGATTTGCAATTGCTATCAGAAGATAGGCAGCCCAACTGAGCGGAACATGTTCGGCAAACAAATCCATCCACATACCATTGACGTACCATGCTGCTACCACTCCGATTAAAACTGCAACAACGGCTACATAAAGCACATCTTTCACCAGCAGTTCCAAGATTCCGGTTGCTTCAGAACCATTCACCTTGTGTATGGCTATCTCCTTGGAACGACGGCGGACCTCATCCGTAGTGTAGCCTATCAATCCCATCAACATCACAAAAAACATTGTTATTGCCGCCAGCATCGTAGCATTACTGAAAACACGAACAGAGTTATAATTCTCTTTGATCATCTGTTGCATCGACCGAAATTCGATAGTCTTATCAGGAAATGCACTCTCCATCTCCTTATTCAGTTTGAGAAGATTCTCGGCAAAAGGTTCTTTCAACCGGACATGGATACAATCACCAAACCTCTTGGTGTGCATAAGCAGCAACGGTTGTTGCGGGCTGGTAAAACTTCCGATGCGATAATCTTTCATCACGCCCACTACCTTACATACGTATCCCGAATTATAAACTGTACGATTCAGTATATTGTTTCCCCAATGCATCCACTCGGCAAAAGTCTCATTGACGACTGTCTCATCGTCACCACGGGGCATACGTCCCTCCTTCAGAACCATCCCCATCATCTTCGGATAATCATCCGGAACACTGCAGTAACGGGATGAAAATAGTGACTGTCCGCTTTCATCATTAATAATCGTTCCACTATATCCGTAGACAGGATGATAAGTGGCACTGGACACGGATTCCACATAAGGCATATCCGGAAAACATTCAAGGCATAATTTCCTTTTTCTTCCTCACCGAAGCTGGCATTGGCCACCACTACACGCTTTGGATTATAACCCAAATCTTTATTCAAGATATAATAATATTGCATCATCACCACATACATCAGTCCGCAAATAAATGCTACACCGGCAAACTGGATAAACAGCAACGGTCGTTTCCAGCCCTTTTTACCTTCCGTGTATCGGCGGAATACCTGAGTAACGGGTATCCTTGCAAACAGTCGTCCCGGCAATACCCCACCCACAACGAAAAGTACAGCCACCGTTAATAAAGGTACCCAAATACGATCCAAGCTGAACAAAGCGCTTAACTTGACAGCTGCCGTATCTTCAAAGAAATCCTGAAAATTCAATAAGATCAATCCCATCAGGATCAGGGCAAACAGAATGATAATCGCTGTTTCCCAAAGAAACATACTCAATATGGTCATGTTTCCTGCCCCATTGCATTTATGCACACCGACCGCTTTCGCCCGATAGGAAAGTGATGAAACAGAAATCAACACATAATTCAATGAAGCGATGAAAAGAATAGTAATACCCAGAATAGTCATGATGTTCCGCATCCGCCTTACATCTTTATTGTCACGGTATACATCACGGATGGGCTTTACAAAAGCGGTATATCCAACCACTTTTTGATCTTCCGCAGGACGATACTTCTGTATCATTGCGTCTATCCGGGCATTCACTACCGACTTATCGGCTCCGGGACGAAAACGGATGAACGCCAGCCAGCTGTCGCCGCCTCTCCATGAGTAATTTCCCCATTTACGGCTCCATATCGACGGCAGAGAAATCACCGCTTCAGGCCTTACCGTCGCATTCTCCGGTATATCAGCATAGGTGCCTTTTACCGTAAGTTCTATCTCTTTACTGTATGAGATAACCTTGCCTATCGGATTCTCTGTGTCGAACATCTTTCGTGCCAAACGGTCACTCAGGTAAACTACATCTTTTTGGGCTAAATCTTTCACCGGAGTTCCGCTTAAGACCTCGATTCCCATCGTCTGGAAAAAGAGGGAATCTGCCGCCAGCTTTCTGACTTCAAAACGGACACTACCATGATAGAGAGGATCATTCACCCAAAGGCAGTAACTGGTAGCCGCCTCCACTTCTTTGGGAAAGTTTTCAAGAATTGCACCCGCTACCGGTCCGCAATTTTGATCTTGCGGTTCGAGTTGTTCGCCATTCATCGTAAAGATGGAAAAGACTTGATATAAGTTTTCATAATCCTTAAAGCATTTATCAAAGCTCTGCTCAAAAGCCACGCGAGCAAATAATAAAATACTCATTGTCAGCCCAAGCCCTAAAGAAATGACCTTGACAACATTGGAACTACGCCCCCGCAGCAAAGTTCGAATGACATAATAGATTTGTCTCATGATTATATAATATATTCCTGTTTTTTTATGATGCAGTGCAGATAACGTGCCACAATAGTGAGAATACTCATTCTCAATCATTTATAGTTATCTGTCCTATCATCTACTGTCTAATAATTAGACACATGCGTCTAATTATTAGACAAAGACAATCGTATTTCCTTTCTCAGTGGAAAGTATGCATTAATGCCTATTTATTGTTCCATTTTTCTTATTTCGCCCAAGCAATCGCCCATATCTCAACTGAAAACTCTATCTTCGCATCAAGTTTTCAATTAAATAAATTATTCTATTTATGGTAAACAAGAATTTATACACTCTCCTGGTCTGCCTGCTTCTGGCCGGATGCGATCTGATAGACTACCACCCCTACGATGTACGTATCAGTGGAGAGACAGACGTAAATGCTCATAACATTGAACAAATAGAAGCTAAGTGCAAAGGAAAGACAACCATCCGTTTTATCACGATGGGCGATTCGCAGCGATGGTATGATGAGACAGAAGACTTTGTAAAAGAGGTCAATAAGAGAGATGATATCGATTTCGTCATTCACGGAGGAGATATGAGTGACTTCGGGCTGACCAAAGAGTTTCTTTGGCAGCGGGACATCATGAACGGACTGAAAGTGCCTTATGTCGTCCTTATCGGGAATCATGACTGCCTGGGTACCGGAGCAGAAACTTATCAGGCTGTTTTCGGACCTACCAACTTCTCATTCATTGCGGGCAATGTGAAATTCGTCTGCCTTAATACCAATGCGCTGGAATATGATTATTCGGAGCCTATTCCCAATTTCGGTTTTATGGAACAGGAACTGACGGACAGGGCGGATGAGTTTGAAAAAACCGTAGTCAGCATGCATGCACATCCTTTTGCAGATGTGTTCAATGATAATGTGGCGAAGCCGTTCCAGTACTACATCACCCAATATCCGGAACTACAGTTCTGCACGGCCGCCCATAATCACGGATTCGATGACAGAATCCTTTTTGATGACGATGTGCATTATATTGTCAGCGACTGCATGAAAAGTCGCAGTTATCTGGTATTTACTATAACCCCGGAAAAATACGAATATGAACTGGTTGAATACTAAATATATGATCCGCGCAGGAGTACTGACTATGCTTCTACTCTTCCCCAGCCTGCTTTCGGCTACTTGCAGGACAGATACAATTATCAGGAACTATAAACCCGACTCGCTGAAACTGGTGATTAAGGCAGATTCTATCATAGCCTTTCATGAGGGTGATTCTGCGTTCACAATAGTCAAAGCAGACACAGTACTGCCTTATGTAGCCGAACCGGTTCTTCGCACCGGCTACGACAAACGTGTCCATCGCTTCCGCAAAAACTGGGAACGCATCATTCCGACCCACTCTAAAATACAATATGCCGGAAATATGGGATTACTCTCCTTCGGTACCGGATGGGATTACGGAAAACGAAATCAGTGGGAAACTGACCTGTTGCTCGGATTTATCCCGAAGTATTCGTCCAAGAAGGCAAAAGTGACCATGACACTGAAACAGAACTATATGCCCTGGAGCATCAACTTGGGGAAAGGATTCTCTACCGAACCGCTTTCCTGCGGACTGTATCTGAATACTGTATTCGGCAATCAGTTCTGGGTCAGCGAACCGGAACGGTATCCGAAAGGATACTATGGTTTTTCAAGCAAAGTGCGTATTCATGTTTTCATGGGACAACGGTTGACCTATGATATTGACCCTAACCGCAGATTTCTGGCAAAGTCCGTGACTTTCTTCTACGAGATAAGTACATGCGATCTTTATCTGATCAGTGGCGTAACGAATAGTTACCTCCGTCCCCGTGATTATCTGAGTTTATCATTCGGATTAAAGTTCCAATGGCTATAAATTCAAATCCGAATTTTGAATTATGAATTACTTTTTCGTAAGTTTGTAGCGTACAAACCAATTCGAACATGAGTAAATCAGGAACAATCATCATTGTAGACGATAATAAAGGGGTGCTGACTGCGGTACAAATCCTTTTAAAAAACTACTTTTCGAAAGTCATCACGCTGTCGTCACCGGTCACACTGGCCACTGCGATACGGGAGGAAACGCCGGAAGTAATACTATTGGATATGAATTTCACTTCGGGCATCAATACCGGCAATGAAGGATTGTTCTGGCTGCACGAAATAAAGAAAGTACGACGGGAGCTTCCTGTCGTACTTTTTACTGCTTATGCGGATATCGATCTCGCCATCCGGGGAATCAAAGAAGGTGCATCGGACTTTATCGTCAAGCCCTGGAACAATCAGAAACTGGTAGAAACACTACAGGCTGCCGCCTCATCCGCACAGCAAGAACGAAAGACGGGAAACAAAAAGGAACCGGTCAACACTCCGGCACTCTATTGGGGAGAAAGCAAGTCTATGCAACAACTCCGAATGCTGATCGAAAAGGTAGCCTCCACAGACGCCAATATCCTGATTACCGGTGAAAACGGAACAGGAAAAGAAATGCTTGCCCGTGAAATTCACGCTCTTTCCAACCGCAGGCAACAGGAAATGATTGCTGTGGACATGGGAGCAATCACCGAATCTTTATTTGAAAGCGAACTCTTCGGGCATGTGAAAGGCTCTTTTACCGATGCGCATACCGACCGGACAGGAAAGTTTGAGGCTGCCGATCACAGCACATTGTTTCTGGATGAAATAGGAAACCTCCCCTATCACCTGCAAGCCAAACTATTGACGGCTATCCAACGAAGAAGTATCGTGCGAGTGGGAAGTAACACTCCGATTCCTATTGACATCCGTCTGATATGCGCCACCAACCGGAATTTGCAGGAAATGGTAGACCGGGAAGAGTTTCGGGAAGACTTACTCTACCGTATCAACACCATTCATATAGAAATCCCTCCTTTGAGAGAACGGAAAGAAGATATTGTCCCTCTTGCCGAAAGATTTATCATCCGCTTCTGCAAGCAATATGATAAGGAACCGATGAAATTCAGTCCGGCAGCAAAGGAAAAGCTTACCGCGCATCCCTGGTACGGCAATATCCGCGAATTGGAGCACGCAATCGAAAAGGTGGTCATCATTAACGACGGGTTGCAAATCCCTGCGGAATTGTTCCAGTTATCCTCCCGAAAGACAGAAACTTCCGAGAAGAATATTTCCACCTTGGAAGAGATGGAAGTACAAATGATACGGAAAGCGCTGGATGCCTGTGCAGGAAATCTTTCGGCAGTAGCTGCGCAACTGGGAATTACCCGACAGACTCTCTATAACAAGATGAAAAAATTCGGATTATGAACCGGATTCTACAACAAGTAGCCAACCAATATTGGTTCAGGGTATCACTGACGGTCATTTGCTGTCTGGCGACTATCTGTTTGGGCGTGCATCAGTCTTATGTCTGGTTCAGCGTCAGTGCCTGTCTGCTGATCTTAAGTATCATCTGGCAAGTCCGGCTTTATCGCCTGCACATCAAGCAGGTGCTCTTCATGATCGATGCGTTGGAGAATAATGACAGTGCCTTCCGTTTCCCCGAAGAGTCCGGTACTCCCGAGAGTAAACAGATCAATCGGGCACTCAATCGGGTGGGCCACATTTTATATAATGTAAAAGCGGAGACTGCCCAACAGGAAAAGTACTACGAACTGATTCTTGACTTTGTCAGCACGGGACTGCTGGTGCTCAATGATAACGGAGCGGTCTATCAGAAAAACAAAGAAGCACTCCGGCTTTTGGGACTGAATGTATTCACCCATGTCCGCCAATTGAGTAAAGTAGATGCTACGCTGATGGAGAAGATAGAAAATTGTTGTTCTGGAGATAAGCTGCAAGTGGTGTTTCACAATGAACGGGGAACGGTCAATCTGTCCATTCGCGTGTCAGAAATCAACGTACACAAAGAACATTTGCGCATCCTTGCACTGAATGATATTAATATTGAGCTGGACGAAAAGGAAATAGATTCATGGATTCGCCTGACCCGAGTACTGACTCATGAGATCATGAACTCCGTGACTCCCATCACTTCGCTCAGCGATACGCTTCTCTCGATGGTGGAGGACAAGGATGAAGAGATCAGTCACGGACTGCAAACCATCAGTACCACGGGAAAAGGACTGCTTGCTTTCGTGGAGTCTTACCGCAAATTCACACGGATACCGACTCCGGAACCTTCATTGTTTTACTTGAAAGCATTCATCGAACGAATGGTGGAACTTGCTCGCCATCAGAATCCTTGTGACCACATCACGTTCCATACAAAGATCGATCCTGCCGACCTGATCCTGCATGCAGATGAGAATCTGATTTCGCAAGTAGTCATTAATCTTCTGAAAAATGCGATTCAGGCAATCGGTGATCAGCCGGACGGACAAATCGACATTCTGGTTTATTGCAACGAAACGGAAGAGGTGCTGATTGAGATAAAGAATAACGGTCCCGTCATTCCACCGGAAATAGCGGAGCATATTTTTATCCCTTTCTTCACTACCAAAGAAGGAGGCAGCGGAATCGGCCTAAGTATTTCGCGTCAAATCATGCGGCTTTCGGGTGGAAGCCTCACGCTGTTACCGGACCATAAGGAAACGAAATTCATATTAAAATTCAAATAACAGACCAGCCTATGACACCTGCACTCACCAATAACCCATTATTCCGGGGGATTACTCCGGAGAAGTTATCCGCCAATCTGGAAGAGATCAGTTTCCACACCCGATCTTATAGAAAAGGAGAAATACTGGCACGACAGGGAGATGTGTGCAACCGTCTTGTGATACTGACCAAAGGAAGTGTCCGTGGTGAAATGATTGACTATTCCGGAAGACTCATCAAAGTAGAAGACATTGCCGCACCAAGGGCCCTTGCCCCTCTTTTCCTTTTCGGAGAAGAGAATCGCTTTCCGGTAGAAGTGACCGCCAACGAACCGACGGAAGTAATCGAAATCCCCAAAGCCAGCGTACTGGAACTTTTTCGTAGGAACGAGCAGTTTTTGGAGAATTATATGAATCTATCCGCCAATTATGCCCGTACCCTATCGGATAAGCTTTTCTTTATGTCCTTCAAGACTATCCGGCAAAAGATAGCATCTTATCTGCTACGGTTATACAAACAGCAGCAACAGCTACAGATCACCCTCGACCGCTCGCAACAGGAACTGAGCGATTACTTCGGTGTCTCCCGTCCTTCTCTAGCACGTGAACTGTCGCACATGCAGGAAGACGGTATGATCATAGCCGACCGGAAACAGATTACTATCTTACAGAAAGAATGGCTGATCCGGCTGATTCAATGACCAAGAGTTCACTCCGGTTTCATTATAGCTAATCTTTTTTTCATTATAGCTAATCGGAATATGATTATAGCTAATTTAATTTAGCTCATAGCATCCGATTTTTTTTTCGCCCAATGTAACATTGGTTACAAACTTACCTCAAACTTTCCCCCTACTTTTGCGTTCATAATCAAATAAGACTAATTAAAACGTAAAAGTTATGAGTATGTTCTGTTATCAATGTCAAGAGACCGCAATGGGTACAGGCTGTACCTTAAAAGGAGTATGCGGAAAAACATCCGAAGTGGCTAACCTGCAAGACCTGCTGCTCTTTGTAGTACGAGGAATCGCCGTGTACAACGAACATCTGCGCCGGGAAGGACATCCTTCTGAAGAAGCAGACAAATTTATCTACGATGCCCTGTTCATCACCATCACTAACGCCAATTTTGACAAAGCGGCCATCATCAGAAAAATAAAAGAAGGACTACAACTGAAAAACGAACTCGCCAGCAAAGTAACCATTGCAAATGCTCCCGACGAATGTCTTTGGGATGGGAATGAAGATGAGTTTGAAGAGAAAGCCAGGACAGTAGGAGTACTTCGCACACCCGACGAAGATATCCGTTCGCTGAAAGAACTGGTACACTACGGACTGAAAGGTATGGCGGCTTACGTTGAGCATGCGCATAACCTTGGATACCAGTCGCCGGAAATCTTCGCCTTTATGCAAAGTGCACTGGCCGAGCTCACCCGCAATGATATTACGATGGAAGAATTGGTTCAGCTTACTCTGGCAACAGGCAAGCACGGAGTTTCCGCCATGGCACAACTGGATGCCGCCAATACAAACAGCTACGGAAATCCGGAAATATCGGAAGTGAATCTAGGTGTCCGCAATAATCCCGGTATCCTTATCAGCGGCCATGATCTGAAAGACCTCGAAGAATTGCTGGAACAGACCGAAGGAACAGGTATAGACATTTACACTCACAGTGAAATGCTCCCCGCACATTATTACCCCCAACTGAAAAAATACAAGCATCTGGCAGGAAACTATGGAAATGCCTGGTGGAAACAGAAAGAAGAGTTTGAAAGTTTCAACGGACCGATCCTGTTTACCAGTAACTGCATCGTTCCTCCGCGTGCCAACGCTTCTTACAAAGACCGTATCTACATCACCGGAGCCTGCGGACTGGAGGGAGCACATTACATCCCCGAACGCAAAGACGGAAAACCGAAAGATTTCTCCGCACTGATTGCACATGCCAAGCAATGTCAACCGCCGACGGCCATCGAAAGCGGAACGTTGATCGGAGGTTTTGCCCATGCACAGGTAGTGGCTTTGGCGGATAAGGTAGTAGAAGCCGTGAAAAGCGGAGCGATCCGTAAGTTCTTCGTTATGGCAGGATGTGACGGACGTATGAAAAGTCGTGAATATTATACCGAATTTGCCGAGAAACTTCCGAAAGATACAGTCATACTGACTGCCGGTTGCGCTAAATACAGATACAACAAACTGGCTTTAGGTGACATTAACGGCATTCCCCGCGTATTGGATGCAGGGCAATGTAACGACAGTTACTCACTGGCTGTCATCGCACTGAAACTGAAAGAAGTATTCGGATTGGACGACGTCAACAAACTTCCTATCGTATATAACATCGCATGGTACGAACAGAAAGCGGTGATCGTATTGCTGGCATTGCTGGCACTGGGAGTGAAGAATATTCATCTGGGACCTACTCTTCCGGCCTTCCTTTCACCAAACGTAAAAAACGTATTGATCGAACAATTCGGAATCGGTGGCATCAGTACCGCAGACGAAGATATTATGAAGTTCTTGTCATAAACACAAGACGTATATACATTCTAAGCCTTAACTATTAAATATAAAAAGGAGGGGTGTCAATAGTAACTAAACTGGGGCTGATTAAAAGTCGGTCCTAGTTTAGTTACTATTAACCTTGACACAGTCCTGACCATTTCAAGAACAGAGTCAATCGTCCTTCGGTAATATCAAATTAAGAAGTACTCCGACCAAAGCGGCCAGTCCGATGCCGGATAATGAAAAGTCTCCCCACGTGAGAACAGCTCCGCCAATGCCGACAGTCAATGTCAGAGAGACAATGATGATGTTTCTTGTACGGCTCAGATCAATACAGTTATTTACCAGATTACCTATTCCGGCACAAGCGATGGTTCCGAACAGCAAAAGCATAATTCCCCCCAATACCGCACTTGGAATGGATTTCAGCAACGCACTGATTTTACCGACAACGGAGAATAAGATAGCGGATATGGCAGCAATCCGGATGACTTGCGGATTGGTGATTTTCGTTAATGACATCGCACCCGTCACCTCCGAATAAGTCGTCACCGGAGGACCGCCGACCAATCCGGCAAAGCAGCAAGCCAGCCCATCGCCCAACAACGTACGATGCAGACCGGGATCTTTCACGAAATCTTTTCCTGTAACTGTATTGACCACGTATACATCTCCGATATGCTCTATCACCGGAGCAATAGCTACCGGAATCATAAACAGTATCGGCTCCCATGAGAACTTGGGAAACACGAACTGCGGCAGCCCGATCCATGCCGCATCCCTCACACCGGACAAATCCAGATCATAGAAAAGCCATGCCGCCAGATAACCGACAATGATACCGCAAAAGATAGGAATCAACTTCAAAAGTCCTTTCGCTTTCATCGAGACAACGACTGCCGTAACCAGCGACAACAAGGCCAGCACCCAGTTCTCCTTCGCCATATTTACTCCTGTCCCCGCGAGTGACAAACCGATCAGAATAATAACCGGCCCAATAACCACCGGAGGAAACAGACGTTCAATCACCCTCACCCCTTGCCATTTGACCAACGCGCTCATTACAAAATAAACCAATGCGACGCCCACCATTCCGGACAGAGTGCCCGCTAATCCGTAAAGTTCTGTCGCTTTTATTATCGGAGCAATAAACGCAAAACTACTTCCTAAAAAGATAGGCACTTTCCCTCGGGTAACCGCATGAAAAATGAGTGTACCAATGCCGGCTGTGAACAAGGCGGTGGAAGGGTCAAGCCCCACTAAAAGCGGCACGAGCACCGTAGCTCCGAAAGCTACAAACAAGAATTGTACTCCTACCACTCCTTTCCGTAAAGGAGTAAGATTGTTTGAATCCATAAGTATGATGTAGATTAATTGAGTGCAAAATTAATCTTTTTAGACAATTTAACTACCTTTTTTCACAAAAATACATCCAAAAAGACTCTTTATTTGTTTTAAATAATGTGTAACTTCGCACGGTGAGACCTATTACGACACATTTAATAACTTAATAATATATTGCCTATGATATTTACAGCAGAAAACACCCTACTAATTGGTTCTATCTTACTTTTCGTAAGCATCGTTGTCGGAAAAACAGGATATCGCTTCGGAGTGCCCACCTTATTACTGTTCCTCGTAGTAGGAATGTTGTTCGGAAGTGACGGACTCGGACTCCAGTTTCATGACGCAAAAGATGCGCAATTCATCGGTATGGTTGCTTTAAGCATCATCCTGTTTTCGGGAGGTATGGATACGAAATTCAGAGAAATCAAACCCATTTTAGGTCCAGGTATCGTGCTTTCTACCGTCGGAGTTCTACTAACCGCTCTTTTCACCGGATTATTTATCTGGTGGCTGTCCGGAATGAGCTGGACGAATATCTATCTGCCTATCACCACGTCATTGCTACTGGCATCTACCATGTCCTCTACGGACTCGGCTTCGGTGTTCGCCATCCTGCGTTCGCAGAAGATGAATCTGAAACACAACCTCCGCCCCATGCTGGAGCTGGAAAGTGGAAGTAACGACCCGATGGCATACATGCTCACCATTGTCCTGATACAGTTTATCCAATCGGCAGGTATGGGAGTCGGGGCTATCGCCGCTTCTTTCATCATTCAGTTTATAGTCGGCGCGGCTGCCGGATACGTGCTCGGAAAACTGGCTATCCGTATGCTGAACAAGCTCAACATCGACAATCAGGCGTTGTATCCTATCTTGTTGCTGGCGTTTGTTTTCTTCACCTTCTCTATCACTGATTTACTGAAAGGAAATGGTTACCTTGCCGTATATATCGCAGGTATTATGGTAGGAAACAACAAGATCATGCACCGCAAAGACATTTATACGTTCATGGACGGACTTACCTGGTTGTTCCAGATCATCATGTTCCTCTGCCTCGGACTTCTCGTTAATCCTCATGAAATGCTGGAAGTTGCAGCAGTAGCACTATTGATCGGTGTCTTCATGATTGTGATCGGTCGCCCGTTAAGTGTGTTCCTCTGTTTGCTTCCGTTCCGGAAGATTACAATGAAATCGCGGCTGTTCGTCTCCTGGGTAGGATTGCGTGGAGCAGTTCCCATTATCTTCGCCACTTATCCGGTGGTTGCAGGAGTCGAAGGATCGAATATTATCTTTAATGTCGTATTCTTCATCACAATCGTTTCACTGGTAGTGCAGGGAACAACGGTTTCTTTCGTTGCCCGCCTGTTACATCTGTCCAAACCGCTGGAAAAGACGGGGAATGATTTCGGAGTGGAACTTCCGGAAGAGATTGATACAGACCTCAAAGATATGACTATCACACAGGAAATGCTGGAAGAGGCAGATACGCTGAAAGATATGAATCTCCCCAAAGGCACGCTGGTAATGATTGTGAAACGTGGGGATGAGTTCCTGATACCGAACGGAACGCTGAAACTGCATGTGAACGATAAATTGCTGCTCATCTCCGAAAAGCCCAAAGAGGACGAGGAAGCCAACAGCGAATCCTGATGTTTATAGGGACTGACTAAAAAGTCAATAGTATCTCCAATTCCCCTCCTTTCGGAAAGGAGAGGTGGCTGAAAGCCGGGGTGGTAGGTAAAATAAGGTTTATTCCTATTCTATTGTAAACAACAGAGTTATGTGTTCACCTACCACCTCCCCCTACGGGGACTCCTCCTTCCCGAAGGAGGAGAGTTAAGATACTACCGACTTTTTAGTCAGCTTTTCCTCCCCCGTTAATTAACCGTAAAACTTAATTGTAAACTTCGGTTTCCGTTAATGAAATGTTATTTTTGCGCAATTTTAAATCAAATGTGCAAAAATCGAATGGAACAAGAACATCAGTTCATTGATTATATTGAACAGAGCATCATTAAAAACTGGGATAAAGATGCATTGACAGACTACAAAGGAATCACGCTTCAATATAAGGATGTAGCGCGCAAGATAGCCAAGTTTCACATTGTATTGGAAAGTGCCGGTATCCAGCCAGGAGATAAAATAGCAGTCTGCGGCCGGAACAGTGCCCATTGGGGAGTCACCTTCTTAGCCACTATCACTTACGGAGCCGTCATCGTTCCTATTCTGCATGAGTTCAAAGCGGATAATATTCATAATATCGTCAATCACTCCGAAGCCAAATTACTCTTTGTCGGCGATCAGGCATGGGAAAATCTGAATGAAGACGCAATGCCGCTACTGGAAGGTATCGCTTCACTCACCGATTTCACTGCATTGGTATCGCGCAACGAGAAACTGACTTACGCCTTCGAACACCGGAACGCTATTTACGGTCAGCGTTATCCGAAGAATTTCCGCCCCGAACATATCTGTTACCGGAAGGACCGTCCGGAAGAACTGGCTATCATCAATTATACCTCCGGCACTACCGGATATTCCAAAGGAGTCATGCTCCCCTACCGCAGTATTTGGTCGAACGTAGCATACTGTTTCGAGATGCTTCCTGTGAAAGCGGGCGATCACATCGTTTCCATGCTTCCGATGGGTCATGTATTCGGCATGGTATACGATTTCTTATATGGTTTCTCTGCCGGAGCGCACATTTACTTCCTGACACGTATGCCGTCTCCGAAGATTATTGCGCAATCTTTTGCAGAAATAAAGCCAAGAGTGATCTCCTGTGTACCTTTGATCGTAGAGAAAATTATCAAAAAAGATATTCTTCCGAGAGTGGACAGCAAAATCGGTAAACTATTGCTTAAAGTGCCCATTGTAAACGATAAAATCAAATCGTTGGCGCGACAGGCTGCTATGGAAATCTTCGGTGGGAACTTCGATGAAATCATTATCGGCGGTGCTCCTTTCAATGCCGAAGTAGAAGCGTTCCTCAAAAAGATAGGCTTTCCTTACACCCTCGCTTACGGTATGACCGAATGTGGACCGATTATTTGCTCCAGCCGTTGGGAAACACTGAAACTGGCTTCCTGCGGCAAGGCAACCACCCGAATGGAAGTCCGCATCGACTCGCCCGACCCTAAAACACATGCCGGAGAAATCGTATGCAGGGGAATGAATATGATGCTGGGATATTATAAAAATCCGGAAGCGACGGCACAAATTATTGATGCCAACGGATGGCTTCACACGGGTGATTTAGGAACAATCGACGACGAAGGATATGTGACAGTTCGCGGTCGTAGCAAGAATCTGCTTCTGACTTCCAGCGGACAGAATATCTATCCGGAAGAGATAGAAAGCAAACTGAATAATATGCCTTATGTTGCCGAGTCACTGATCGTTTTGCAGCACGACAAGTTGGTCGCACTGATTTATCCGGACTTTGACGATGCTTTTGCCCATGGCTTGCAACAGGCCGATATCATAAAAGTTATGGAAGCCAATCGTGTTGAACTGAATCAGCAGCTTCCCAATTATTCTCAGATAAGCAAAGTCAAAATCCATTTCGAGGAATTTGAAAAGACTGCGAAGAAATCAATCAAACGCTTTATGTATCAGGAAGCAAAAGGATAACACATCCTTTCAAAACCATACTCAATAAAAACAAAAACGGTGAACAGGTATCAAAACTCTGTCCACCGTTTTTTCAGTCTAACCTAACCAACTTAATTTTATCTTGTTATCCTCCGACAATCTCTCTACTTTAACAACCTCACTTATTACCCTCACCTATTACTTATTACCTATTACCTATTACTTACTACCTATTACTTTTTATAAACGAAACAGCCTGCCCGCCTCCGGGAGCCATCCGTATACTCAACGTATTTTCAGATGTTACAATCTGTTCCGTAATCTTATAATCGGTAGGATTCGTTTTCCAGTCAGCCTTTTCGCCATCCGCATAGATGACAGCCTTATACTGCTTGCCTGGTTCCAGGAAGTCCAGTTTTACTTCTAAAGTACGGGGGCTTTCATTGGTAGCTGCTCCCAGGAAATAATTGCCTTTTGCTTTACGTACCACTGCAATGAACTCTCCCGGTTCACCTGCCAGTGCTTTCGATTCATCACAATCCGGATCAAAATCACGGAAGAACTGGAATGCCGGATGTCCTTCATAATGCTCGATCATATCCGAAGCCATCTGCAAAGGAGAATACAGGATTACCCAATTAGCCAGTTGTTTAGCCAGCGTCGTATTCACACGGCTATTGCCTTTATCCTGATCGTTCCACTTCTGTCGGCGCGGAGAATCCTTCGTTTTCAAGAACAGAATATCAAAAGTTCCCGGCGTATAATCCATCGGACCGGACAGCAGGCGGGTGAACGGTAACATCACGTGATGAGAAGGAGGATTGCCTTCACTCCACGCATTCCATTCCATGCCTCTTGCCCCCTCGCGTGTCATCATATTCGGCCATGTACGACGGATACCGGTATCTTTGATCGGTTCGTGTGCATCCAGAGTCATTTGATGACGGGCGGCAGTTTCCACTACCCGTTGATAGTGATTGACACCGTATTGGCTATGATGCAGATATCCATCCGGAAATGCGCCTGCATATCCCGTCTTCAGGAGGTGGATACCATGATCGGTATACCATTGCATGGCATGATCCATCTGACGTTCATAGTTAGGAATATTCCCTCCGGTCTCATGATGTCCCATGATTTCAACGCCTTTCTCTTTGGCATAACGTACGATTTCATCAATATCGAAATCCGCGTATGGCTTGGTGAAATCAAAGCTCTGCATACCGCCCCAACTCTCCCAACCTTCGTTCCAACCTTCGAACAGGACAGCTTCGATATGATTGGCCGCGGCAAAATCTATGTATTTCTTTGCATTGGCAGTAGTAGCTCCGTGACGTTCGTCCATCTTCCAGGTCTCTACGCCGAGGTGCATCCCCCACCACACTCCTACATATTTCAGCGGACGAATCCAGTCCGTAGTTTCCAGTACGCAAGGATCATTCAGATTCAGAATGAGTGAAGAGTTGATCAAACCGACAGCTTCCGGTGCGATCTGTATGGTGCGCCATGAGGTCGTGAAGTGATTTCCCTTACGCACCTTAATGCCGTCAGGCCACGGGGCAAGTTCCGCTTTCAATGTATAATGGCCGATTTGCTTCAGAGTCATTTCCGGAAAATCATACAAAGCGGCTTCGTGTATACTTCCGTAAACTCCATCCGCAGTCTTGAATGTGAAAGGTGTATTAGCCGTTTCCACTTCGGAAATCGGTTGTTGTTGATAGAGTAGTTCATATGTTTCGGCACTGGCGGGAATCGACCACGAAGTTCCGTCACGATGGAAACGGAAAGTAGTCAGTTCGTCGGTAATCAATAAAGAATCTACAGTCGGCACCGTGTATTCATAGCGGAAACCGATTCCATCATCAAATACACGGAAACGGAGTGTCAGTTGTACCTGATCTTCATTTGTCAGGCTGACTGCCATTTCGTTATAATGATTCCGGTTCTTTTTATTCTCTCCCCACGGCTGTGTCCAAGTTTCGTCTTCACTGCTGAAAGTCGTGTTCTTCACCTGAAAACCTTCTGCCAGAATGATGCCGTTAGCCGCCGTAAAGCCCATGGCTGAATTTTCTATCAAGAGGGAGTCATCCACCGACACATTATAAAACGGTTTGCCGTTTTCGTCTACCGTCAATGTCATCTTGATATGTCCGTCCGGTGACTGGACCTCTGTTTTCGGGCTACTACAGGCATAGCATCCCAGCACACACAGAAAAGCTCCAACTAAATGTTTTACTTTCATAGTATAATCGTCTGTTTATATATAATACAGTTCAGAAAGGAGAAACACTTAAATGTATGCCGTTTTTCTTTCTTCGGATGCAAAGAAAAAGTATCTTTGCATCTAAACAATGTAGATTTATGGCAAAGATACTATTAGCAGAAGATGAAGTCAATATCGCCTCCTTTATCGAACGGGGACTGAAAGAGTTCGGACATTCGGTAACAGTCTGTCATGACGGAAATACGGGTTGGAGAATCCTTCAGGAAGAACCTTTCGACCTTGTAATCCTGGATATTATCATGCCGAAAATAAACGGGCTCGAACTTTGCCATCTCTATCGGCAGATGTTCGGTTACCAGGCACCGGTCATTATGCTGACAGCTTTAGGCACTACGGAAGACATTGTAAAAGGACTGGATGCAGGAGCAGACGATTATCTTGTCAAGCCTTTCAGTTTTCAGGAACTGGAAGCACGTATCAAGGCGCTGCTGCGACGAAACAAGGAGACTGTAACCAATCAACTGACTTGCGACAATCTGGTATTGGACTGTAACACCAGACGGGCGAAAAGAGGTGATGCGGATATCGATCTCACCGTAAAAGAATACCGTCTGCTCGAATATTTCATGACTCACCAAGGGGTAGCCTTATCGCGCATTACGCTGCTCAAAGACGTATGGGACAAGAACTTTGATACGAATACCAACATCGTAGACGTATACGTCAATTATCTGCGGGTAAAGATAGACCGTGACTTCGACAAGAAACTGATTCATACAGTAGTAGGATTAGGATATATCATGAATGCCTGAACATCCATCAAACAAATCCGTGTATGAAAATAGGTTCTAAAATAGCTCTCTTCTATACGTTGCTCAGTGTACTGACAACTATCATCATTATTGCCGTATTCTATCTTTTCAGCACACAGTTTATCAATAAACTCTATGCCTCCTATCTTCGTGAAAAAGCATATCTGACCGCACAAAAGCACTGGGAGAAAGACGAAGTAGACGAACAGAGTTACCAGATTATCCAGCGCAAATATGACGAACTCCTGCCCGAAGCTCATGAGATTCTTTTAAATATGGACAGTCTCTCCGAAGTCCGTGACACACTGAACAAATATCTGACCCAGCATCAGCAGGCACTCCTGATAGCCGGTGAAGACAGCATTCCTTTTTCTTTTAAATACAAAGACCAGTTGGGAGCCGCCCTTTATTATCCCGATAATGAAGGGAATTTCATCGTCCTCGTCATGTCCCGGAATGTGTACGGTGCAGAAATCAAAGAACACCTCTTGCTTCTCTCCATCTTTCTGGTTTTATTCAGTTCCATCCTGATTTATTTAGTCGGGAAAATCTATTCCGGCCGTATTCTTATCCCCCTGCAGCATATACTGAAGGAGCTGAAGAGGATACGAGCCAACAGTCTGAACCGCCGGTTAAAGACGACCGGAAACAACGATGAACTGGAAGACATGATCGAAACACTGAATAGCATGCTCGACCGTCTGGACAGTGCTTTCAAAGCTGAAAAGTCCTTTGTCAGCCATGCTTCGCATGAACTGAACAACCCCATAACCGCCATACAGGGAGAATGTGAAATCAGTCTGCTGAAAGAAAGAAGTACCGGAGAATATATCGAAGCCCTGCAACGAATCTCATCCGAAAGCAAGCGAATCTCCAATCTGATCCGCCATCTTCTTTTCCTTTCACGTCAGGATGAAGAGCTCATAAAAAGCAATATGGAGGCAATGTCTCTGCCGGATATGCTGAATGACTTAATAAAAATGAACGAACGAATCCGTTTCCATCATCAAGAAACAGGTAAGGTTGCCACTGTAAAGGCCAATCCTTATCTGCTCAAAATAGCTTTAAAGAATATCATCGATAATGCCTGCAAATATTCTGAAAAGGAAGTAGACATTACGCTCAGCCAAAAAGATCAACACCTCGTTCTTGAAATAAAAGATCAGGGCATCGGCATTCCTCCGGAAGAAATAGAACATATATTCCAGTCTTTCTATCGGGGCAGCAACACACATGACTATGCAGGTCAGGGCATCGGCCTCAGCCTGACGCAGAAAATAGTATCTGCCTACAACGCCAGACTGGAAATATCTTCGGAAATAGAAAAAGGAACAAAAGTACGGGTGATCTTCTGATTCAACCGACTTTTGTCCCTTCCTCACTTCTACCTACTGAAAACGAAATTAAAATTTAATCTATGCCGTTTCTTTCATAGAAAGAATAGAAAATGAATTAGATACGTCTTTGCAATAATTTTCCGTTTTTATCATATAGCATTCGTTCATACACTACTTCCACAATCAGCGGGAAGATGAACAGGGCGAAGAAAGTCGCTCCTATCAATCCGCCGATAATGACAATCGCCAGTGGACGCTGTGATTCCGAACCGATACCGTGGCTCATAGCCGCAGGCAACAGACCGATAGCTGCCATAGCCGCTGTCATTATCACAGGGCGGATACGTGAACGGACTCCTTCTTTAGTGGCCTCCTGTAAGGGCGAACCCAGTTTTAGATTTGCCTTGATATCGGAAATCATAATAACGCCATTCTGTATGCAGATACCGAACAAAGCGATAAAACCGATACCCGCCGATATAGAGAAATTGAAGCCCGTTATCAGAAGGGCTGCGATACCTCCCACGGCAGCAAACGGTACATTCAGCAATACCAGTCCTGCATCTCTGGCATTGGAGAAGAGAATAAACAGAATAATGAAAATAATGGCAATGCTGATAGGAACTACCTGTGCCAGACGTTTCGAAGCACGCTGCTGATTCTCAAAATCACCCGTCCATTTCAAAGAATATCCTGCCGGTAAATGGACGGAAGCATTTACCTTTTTCTGCGCTTCGGCAACTGCCGTACCCATATCCCGTCCTCTCACCGAGAACTTGACAGCACAGAAACGGGCATGGTTGTCACGGAAGATCAATAATGGTCCTGTGATTGTGGTGATATCTGCCAGTTCCTTAATAGGTACCATCGTTCCGTCCATCGCCGGAACCAGTATCTTACCTATCTCCTCTTCATTCTGACGGAACTCTTCACTATACCTCACCATGATATTAAATTTCCGTTCGTCCTCATACAACAGCGAAGCTGACTTCCCGCCAATAGCCATTTCAATGATAGACTGAACATCCTCCTTAGCCACTCCATAACGTGCCAACTGACGCTCATTCAGTTCGATACGAAGTTCCGGCTGGCCGATATTGCGAATCACTCCCAAGTCTTCAATTCCCTGCACGGTATTTAAGATCTTATCAATCTGGACGGCCAGTTTTTCCGATTCGTACAAATCCTTACCGAACACTTTCACCGCAATAGAACCTTTTACACCGGAAGCCGCTTCTTCCACATTATCCGTAATCGGCTGCGAAAAGTTAAAGTCAATGCCGGGATAAATGGATAAATCTTCCTGCATCTTGTCGATAAGCTGCAGTTTGGTCAGTTTGCTTTCCCAGTCTTTCTCCGGATAAATATCTACGTGAAACTCAATATTATAAAATCCGGTTGCATCCGTTCCGTCGTTGGGACGTCCGGTTTGAGACAGTACCTGCCTCACTTCGGGGAAAGTCAATAGTTTCTTTCTCATCTTATTTGCCAGCGTTACGGATTCATCCAGCGATATACTTTGCGGCAGCGTAGCACGGATGTAGATCGAACCTTCGTTGAGCTGAGGAAGAAACTCCGTCCCGAGGAAAGAGAAAAGCCATAAACCGACTCCTGCAACTACGGTTGCCAGTCCGATAGTCAGCTTGCGATGAGCATAGAAGGTATCAAAAAGAGCCGTGCACTTTTGATTGATGAAATGGACAAAGCGGTTGTTCTTTTCGCGTACATTCTTTTTCAGCAACATGGACGACATGACGGGAACCAGCGTTAATGTGAAAATAAGCGCACCCAGCAAAGCAAAACCCAATGTATATGCCAAAGGTGAGAACATTTTTCCTTCCACTTTCTGAAAAGAGAAAATAGGAATTAAGGCAGTAATGATGATCAGTTTGGAGAAAAATACCGCTTTTGCCTTATCCTTGGCGGTATGACGGATCAGTCCCATCTTGGACATCACATTGAATGCGGGCATTCCCACCTCTTTCGCCTTCTTGTCCAAAGCGACAAACACACCTTCCACCATCACCACTGCCCCATCGATAATAATACCAAAGTCAATGGCCCCCATAGAAAGCAGATTGGCAGACATCCCCATCACGCGTAAACAAATAAATGCGAATAACAAAGCTAATGGAATAATCACCGCAACAATCACGGTTGTCCGCCAATCTGCCATGAAGATTAACACAATAAACGTAACCAACAATATTCCTTCAATCAGATTATGGGTCACCGTTTTTACCGCCAGGTTCACCAAGTCCTCACGGTCGTAGAACGGTATTATCCGTACATCTTCAGGAAGTACATTCTGATTCAATTCTTCTATCTTATCTTTCAGATTTGCAATGACTTCACCGGGGTTCTCCCCTTTACGCATCACCACAATTCCCTGAACGACATCGTTCTCATCCATTCGTCCCACTTGTCCGAGGCGGGGCAGGCAGGATTCGTGAACATCTGCCAGGTTCTTTACGAGAATCGGCGTCCCGTTGATGTTCTTCACTACGATGTTTCGCAATTCATCCAGGTCGTTTATCAAACCGATTCCCCGGACTACGTATGCCTGAGAACTTTTCGTGATGACATCTCCTCCTACATTGATATTACTCTTGGCTATCGCGTCATAAAGTTCGAGAGAGGTAATTCCGTAATTAATCAACTGATGAGGATTCACGCTCACTTCGAATGTCTTCACCTCGCCACCGAAACTGACGATATCAGCTACACCTGATACCGAACGGAGATTTCGTTCGATCACCCAGTCCTGAATCGTTTTCAAATCGCGTACACTACGTCTGTCACTGCGCAGGGTGTAGCGATAGATTTCTCCGGTAGGTCCGTACAAAGGCTGTACTTCGGGAGTCACGCCTTCGGGAAGATCGGCATCATTCAGCAAATTGTAGACTTGCTGACGGGCTGTAAAGTCATCAACACGATCTTCGAACATTACATTGATCACAGAAAGTCCGAAAAGAGTGGTCGAACGAATATCCGTTTTTTTCTGTACGGGATTCATGGCTATCTCAATGGGAATCGTGATAAATTTCTCCACCTCTTCCGCACTACGGCCCGCCCATTGCGTGATGATCGTCACTTTTGTATTCGTTACATCCGGAAAGGCATCTATCGGCGTATGTTTGAATGAGACGGCTCCGGCTATAACGGCAATCACCGTACAGAAGAATATAAAGAACTTATTCTTCAGCGAGAAGGCTACTATATTATCTATGAATTTATGCATACTATTCTCTGATTTTTAATCCGCATTCAAAGCATTATACACTAACAATACATTATTATTCAGTACCCTGTCTCCTTCGGAAAGACCGGAACGGACATAACATTCCTTGCTCAACTGTTTGTAAACGTCTACTTCCTTTATCTTCAGACGCTGGTCAGGCTCTACTGTGACCACATAATTCTTTCCTCCCTCGAACACCAGCGCATGGGAGTCGATACGAGGCATGGAAGTATCTTCCGCTTTACACTTCACGCTCACGTTTGTAAACATACCCGGCTTCAGCAAGTAATCCTCGTTTTTCAGTTTGATGCGTACGTTCATTGTCTTACTTTCACTGTCCAACAGGTGATAGGCCTTGTCGATCGTACCTGTAAATGTCCTTTCCGGATATGCCAAAGTCGAGATACGGACATCAGCTCCCTCGGAAACCTTACTAATATCACTTTCATACACATCCGCCATCACCCATACATCGGACAGACCGGAAATCGTAAACAGCGCATCCCCCTGGTCGGGGCGCAGCTGCATATCCCTGCTAATCTGCTTTTCCACAATAAAGCCTGATACGGGAGATTTGAGCTGATAAAAAGCATTTCCGGAGAAGTGATAAATGGAGAATATTTCTTTGATTCGTCTTTCTTCCGCTTCCGCAGTTGCCAGTTCCTGCTTGGCCTGAAGTACATCTTTATCCGATGCCATGCCGGAAGTGTACATATCCTGTGTGGCATCCATGTTCCGCCGGGCCAGCAAGAGTTGTTGTTCAGCTTCTTTCAATTGTTTCTCATAATCCGCCACTTCCCCGCTACGGATCACTGCCAGCACTTCTCCTTTGTGAACAAAGTCTCCTATTTCGGCACGCAGTTCCGTCACGGTTCCTCCGAACATCGGATACACATTTGCCACCTGATCCTGATTGAAAGTGACCCGTCCATTCAATGTCAGTTCATCTACCACTTCACAGACGTGCACGGTATCGACGGATACGATTCTCAGCAGGCTGTCCGTCAGGCATAGTGTAGTCGGTTCTACTTTGGGTTGTTCTCCTTTTCCGGAGCATGCTCCCAAAAGGCTGCCAAACAATATACAAGGAAGAAATTTATTCCAGTTCATAGTCTTTGATAATTTATGGATTGTGATCTTTAATCGTTTCATATTGGTCGGTTTATTAGTAGTTCAATACATTTTGTCCGACAACTGTATTCAGGTTTTCCATAGCGAGAAATACGTTTTTCTTTATCTCGTATAGTTGGATACAGGTTTCTTTATAGCTGTCATAATAGTCGATAAATTCCAGCAGGCTGATATTCTTTCTGGTGAAATTCTCATTGACTCCTGTGATCAATTTCTCGAAGTTACGTTCCAGGTCCATATTAGTGGATTGATAGAGTTGAGTCGCTTTCTCCAGAGACGTATAAGCGGTGAAGAGTTCCATATCGGCACGATTGGCAGCATATTCCTGCTGCACTCCCGCCTGCTGGATACTGAAGCGGGCTGCTTTGATATTTCCCTGATTACGGTTGAAGATAGGTACGGACAGGCTTACTCCTATCGCGAAATAGTCATTGATAAAGTTTCCTACACGGTCATAATTCCCTTTCACAGAGAACTCGGGAAAGGCCATTGACTTCTGTAGTTTCAGATTTGCACGGGAGGCATTCACTGTGCTTCGGGCAATCTTTTGGTCGGGCCGTTCATTGATGATTGCTTTCAGGTCTGCAAATGATAATTGCGACAGGTCCAGTTGTTGCAGTACTTCTTCGTCTAATGAGAGTTGAACTTGTGTATCTTCCGGAAGGTTCAGTAATAAATTCAGTTCTCCCCTGGTAGTCAGTAAATCATTCTCCCGTTCGTTCTTCTCTTTCCTCAAGGAGAAGAGCATGGATTCCAGACGGGAAATTTCCATTAAAGAGATGTTTCCCTTTTCCTGCTGAATTTTCATTCCGCCCAAAAGTACTTGCAGGGAATTTACTTCCTTTTCATAGATGGCAATGGACTTAGAAAGAAAGTAGACTTCTACAAACTTTTCATTCAATTCCTGACGGAGCGTCCGCATTACTTCTTCAAACTGGTATTCAGCTATTTCCTTATTGATTTTTTCCAGCCGGACTTGCTTGTTCCGCTGACCGGCAAGATGGATCACCTGTTCTATTTCAACAACAGCTTCCCCTTCTTTTCCAAAATCAAAATACTTCCCGTTCAATCGGTTGTAGACATTCTGTTCCAGCGAAATGACCGGATTTTCAAACAATTTGGCTTGTAATACCTGCGCCTGTGCCATGTCGATATTGTACCGCTCGGCTATCAACGATAAATTGCGCTCTAAAAAACGCTGCTCTGCTTCTTTCAGTGTCAATGTGCCTGCAACCTGTTGCGCACACATCTTTCCTGCCAATAGAAGAAATAGTAAAAATAAAAATGCTCTGTTCATCGCAATCTTTTTGTTACCTTAATTTGTTTTCCGACAAAAGTACAACTCTGCAACGGTAGAGGCTGGATAAAAGCGATTATAAGGCTCTCATTTCAGATTAGAATTTGATTAGAAAATATCTAAGGAAAGGAAAAATTGTAAACACAACAGGAAGAATGGCTATCCCTCTTTCTCTACCATACCCCTATCTTTGCAAAGTAGAAATAAATAATGAATCATTAAAAACAGGAAATATGAAAATTATAGATTTAACCAAAGAAAGCTTTGTTGAGAAAGTTGCTGATTATCAATCTTATCCGGATAATTGGGAATATAAAGGGAATAAACCTTGTTTAGTCGATTTTCATGCTCCATGGTGTGGTTATTGCAAGGCATTATCACCCATATTGGACCAATTAGCAGAAGAATATAAAGGGAGACTGGACATTTATAAAGTAGACGTCGATCAGGAAGAGGAACTGGAAAGTGCATTCAAGATTCGGACAATTCCCAACCTTTTGCTTTGCCCGGTGAATGGCAAACCGATAATGAAACTCGGTACAATGAATAAGGTTCAATTGAAAGAGTTTATAGAAACGACTCTATTTTCATGATAAAATAGAATATAGAGTACTCACATTACTACTTTTCTTACTGAAAAAGTCCGAATCCCAATTGCTTTTTGCAATTTAAAGGTTCGGACTTTCTATTTTCAGATTTAACAGATAGCACTTATCATTTATGCAGCAATCTATCAGTCCCCGGAACAACTTTTCCCATCGACCAGACACACCGTACATTCAATTCCTTATCAAGTATCACAATATCAGCATCTTTACCTTTAGACAATGCCCCTTTCCGATCGCTCACACCAATCAGACGGGCAGGAGTTTCGGAAGCCATACGCACAGCATCTTCCAAAGGAATACTTGCTTTCTTCACCATCGTACGAACCAACACATCCATAGTCGCCAAACTACCGGCTAATGCAGAATGATCCGCCATCTTACATACTCCGTCCTCAATAATATAACGCGGATCAATCGGCTCGTTCCCTTCATTGGCAGCATAAGCCAACGCATCAGTCACCAGACAGGTATTCTCAACTCCTTTCAGTTTATAAACCAGTTTCAGAATAGTAGCAGGCAAATGAATACCGTCTGCAATAACTTCTACCGTCATTCCATCTGTCAAATATACACTTTCTACCGTACCTTCATATTTATATTCGCGACGTTTGTGAAAACCGGGCATCGCATTATAGAAATGAGCAGCATGCGAGAATCCTACCGCATACGCCGCCTTAATCTCATCATATTCAGCTTCCGTATGAGTAACGGCTGTCATAATTCCCTTTGAACAAGTGTATTTTGCAAAATCATGTGCCCCATGCAATTCGGGACTGATATCCCAGCGCTTGATGCAAGAAGTATGCTCCAACAGCGGCATATATTCATTCGCATCGGGAGTTTTCAGAAAACCGTCATACTGGCTTCCTGCCATCTTCGGATTCAGATAAGGTCCTTCGATATGCAGACCGAGAATCGGAGACTCCGGTTCCTTCATCAGCTTCTCGCAAACATCGACCGCCTGATATATCCTCTCAAACGAAGTAGATGACAAAGTAGGAAATATGCCGGTAGCTCCATGCTTCAAATGAGCAGTTGCTGCGATACGGAAAGCCTCCTCCGTTGCTTCGGTAAAATCATGGCCGCCGCCACCATGCGCATGCATACTGACAAATCCCGGTACGATTGTCATTCCTCTCGCATCAATCACTGTTGCACCGATAACTGCCAGATCACTGTTGGTTACCTCTAATATTTTTCCATCACAAATCAATACAGAGCCGTCTTTCAGCCAGCCTTGCGGAGTAAGTATTCTACCGTTGATTATTTGAGTTAACATCGTTTTCTTTTTTAGTCGTTAAAACAGCTTGTTTGTACCTTCTACCAATTGTCCCATCGCCCAGACCGCTCTTACATTCAGATCTCTATCCAAAGCAATAATATCCGCGTCCTTGCCACGTTCCAACGTACCTTTGCGGTCGAGCACTCCCATGATACGGGCCGGAGTCTCGGAAGCCATCCTCACAGCATCCGCCAAAGGAATTTCAGCATTCTGCACCATCGTACGGATCAGACGGTCCATCGTCGCCACACTTCCTGCCAATGCAGAGCGGTCTGCCAGTTTGCACACACCGTCTTCGATAATGACACGCGGATCAAAAGCAGTCTTACTGTCACTTGCCGCACAAGCCAGCGCATCAGTGATCAGGCACGTACGCTCCACTCCTTTTATCTTATAGACCAGACGAAGAATGGTAGGAGGCACATGAATGCCATCGGCCACGACTTCCACTGTCATATCATCAATCAAATAAATACTTTCTACCGTACCTTCATACTTATATTCCTTCCGTTTGTGAAATCCGGGCATAGCATTGTAGAAATGTGTAGCATGCGTATATCCTGCCTCATACGCAGTCTGGATATCTTCAAATTCAGCCTGTGTATGTCCTACAGATGCCAATACGCCTTTTGCGGTGATATACTTTCGAACTGCATAGCCCCCGGAAGTTCCGGTGCCGCATCCCAACGTTTGATGCAATGGGTTTCTTCCAGCAAAGGGATATACTCTTCCGGATCAGGATTTTTGATATTCTCCGGAATCTGTCCGCCTGCCATCTCCATATTGAAGTAATGTCCTTCCAGATGCAGGCCGAGTACGGGACTGTCCGGCTCTGCCATCATCTTTTCAGTTGTTTCTGCGGCTGCACGGATCATAGGAATAGTAGAAGAAGAAAGTGTGGGGAAAATACTGGTAGTTCCGTGTTGCATGTGAGCTTTAATCGCTGTCCGGAAGGCGTCTTCCGTCCCCTCCATAAAGTCTCTTCCACCACCGCCATGAACATGAATTTCTACTCCTCCCGGAACGATATACATGCCCTTGGCATCATCAGTTTTGCTCCGATAACCGCCAGGTCGCAGTTAGTCACTTCCAGAATTTTATGATCACGAATAAGTACGGACCCATCCTTCAACCAGCCCTGAGGGGTGAGGATGCGCGCATTAATGATTTGTGTTAACATATCACAAGTTCTTAAATTAATTATAGGTCTGTGTGAGTCGATGACACTCTTTTTGGGGGAAGTACATCGACTTTCGTAATTACAAAAAGAGGTCGCCAATCTTATCGACTGACAACCTCACTACTTTGAGCGGAAAACGAGACTCGAACTCGCGACCCTAACCTTGGCAAGGTTATGCTCTA